>Ga0209700_106958_pt1 | contig 16701 bp, 7 predicted proteins | sample SiratroredBW_FD_187528 | JGI IMG/M metagenome (GOLD analysis project Ga0209700, IMG submission 187528) | Root nodule microbial communities of legume samples collected from California, USA - Siratro red BW (SPAdes) (version 2) | ecosystem: Host-associated > Plants > Roots > Nodule | place: USA...
CTTGAAAAAGTTTGAAGGGATTATAGAAAAATAAACAGAAGAGGATTAGAGAAAGAAGTCCAATGGCAGTGGTATAATTTTCAACAAAATCCATTGGAGCGAGAGCTAAGGTTGTGGGTTGCTAGGTGGGGAGTCTTTAAATAGATCATTTATTGCTACATAGATGATTAGAGATGCATTAATGCATTATTCAATTCGAGAAGTTTCTCTTTTCAGATTTTTTGGTTGCATGAATAAGAGAGTTTTCTCTTTATAATTTAGGTGTTAGGTCTTTTTTAAACACGTTTTGAATGTTTTCTATTTATTAATTTTTTTATTGATGAAAAAAAATTATTGCTATAGAGATAAGGAAAATGCCAAGGTGATCGTCAGACGAAGAGGTGCATTTTTGTTTGTTGTGAAAAGTTATTCATCTCTGAAGACTAATTACTGATGGTAGTGAGAAATTTTTTTCTGTCTGTATAATTATAAATAATTATGGATATTTTCTTATCTTGTGCTCAGATAAAAATTTATTGTGTTATAAACTTAGAAGATATTAACCCTAATAACTAGTAGTTGTCTCCCAAGCTTAAGCATTAGGCAACTGATGTTAATATTTGATTTGTATTGATGAATTCAACAATGCAGATCAAAGTCCCCAATTTTAGAGATAAGGTTTGAAAGAAGTAAGTGGTCATAAATAAAAGGAGCAAAGAGAACCTTATCCTTCTCTGTCTATATTGCAAATTGGACAAAATACTTTATTACAGGTTAGCAAAATCGGAAAGAGAACAAAATTCCATTTTGAGATCGTATTTGAGTATATAGTTCAAATTAAACGATAAATAGTTTAGAATATTTGCTAACTCTAACAAAATGAGAGTGGACACTTAACTGGAAAAGAAATTGATTCAAATGAGAAAATAATTAAAGTATAACAATTCAAGAATAAATTCAACATTGTAGGATAAAAAAGGACAAAGAGGATGTTTGAGTTTGAAATATGCAAAACTAAAATACATAATGACTTGCGTTTACAAAAGGATAAGGAATGAAATTGTAGGAAAGAATAAGTATATGTATCATATGTTCTGGAAAATAAATGTATTTTATACTTGGAGAGTTCTTATTGATAGGTTGTAACACATGACAATTTGTATAGAATGATAAAAAGTTTGTAATATGAAGGACATACAATTAATCTATAAGTCTCACTTGTAATAAAGACGTTACTTAATTTAATTATATACTTATAATTTAATTATCTTAATTTAAAATATTTTCATTATTTTAATTATGTTTATTTTTAAAACTAAATTAACTATTGCAAACTAGTGGAAATATATTATATACATATTTTTAGGAAAATAAAAATTAAAAGATATAATTGAATATAATAATTATTAAAATGAAAAATTTTATTTAAACTTTACGTGAAAGTTATGAAATCATTATCTTTTATTAATTTATATAATGTTATAAATATATAATAAAAAAATCTGTAATTTTTTATAAATATTTAATCTTTAAGTTATAGTTATACAATAAAAATACTATAGCCTTTTATCAGAATTGTTTCTTATGGTATTTCTTTAAATCTTCAAAATTAACAAGTTACTTAAAAAAAATAAGTAAAAAAAAGTGTAAAAAAGTATTAAAGAAAATTCTAGATTTACGCTTATGGTTAATTATTGATCCAAAAATCCTCAGCAACGCAGTCTACAATAACTACATTAAATAAAAAATTTTTATCATGATTATTTTTTTATTATAACTATATTATTGTCGATTAGTATTATTATTAATGCTAATAAAATAATAATTATTATTTAAATTATTATTATTGTAGCAATTATTATTACGATTGTCATTACTGTCACAATAATTATAAATCCTCTTTTACAATAGATATTATATATATTTAATTATTTATATAAACTTATATATATTTAATATATAAACTTACCAAGATATACATTTTGGTTTTCTTTCCATCAACTTAAAAGATTTTTCCACTTTATTAATTCAAGACAATAGACTTTCTCGTTCTGACAATGGTATATAATGAAGCATCTATAGTTGTGTTGTCAAAAAAATTGATATTTATTTTTCCATTACAAGTATGACTTAATAAGAGTATGATAAGAATAATAATAATAGTATAATAATAATAATATTAATATTCGTAATATTTATAATAATAATAATAATGTAATATATTACATAATAGTTTTAGAATAAAAATCAAACTATAATTTAACTTTAGAGATAAATAAGATAACATTTGAATATTTGCTTTAACATTAAATTTGGTTAAATAAATAAAAATTATTTATTCAGTATTTATTTTTATTTTTATACAACCACCAACTATTTCTAAGAAGATATTATGTTTTATTTTTATTTTTATACAACCACCAACTATCTCTTTGAAAAGTTGTTCTTCTAATTTTCTTTGAATTTTTTCTAAAAATTTAATTCCTTCTTTATCAAACTGACTATCAGAGTTCACTCTTAAATTCCTGACCTTGAGTAGAGTAAAAGTGTCTTATCAAATTCTTGAACAGAGTTAGGTTGGCTGTGATTTTAGGTTTTTGAAACTCCTTTGAGTTTATAGATGTAAGAGAAGCTAGTTTGATTGTTTTTAATAGATATAATAATTATTTATTTATTAAATAGGAATTGGATGAATTTGAATTGAATAGAATAAATGCTTATGGATAGTATGATGCAGTATCAATATTTGTGAATGATATGGAATGGTGATCAATACATAGTATCTTCAGGAGAGGAGATACTGTGTTGAGATTAGGATGTGCATTGTTTGGGGATTTGAGCTAAGAGATATCCTGACTCAACTGATACATTAGATTTACATAGATGAAGATTATTGGTGGCGGGTGCTGAGAGTTGAAGGAGGCTCATATATAGTCATGTTCGAGATTTGGAATATGAGTTGATCAGAATAGGACATATGAATTAACCTTGTGCATATTGGAACTGTATCTAGGTTTGAAATAGGAATTGATCAGAACATATTGTATATGAAGTTTGAAATATGAGTTGATTGGAACATATAAATAGTATATGATAGGTGTACACCTCTGAGTCTAACTCAATACACGAGTCTTAGAAGTAGAGAGTCTAATGTCTTTGTATGAGAGTATATGTATTTATTGTAAAGATGTCATAGTTATAGTATAATGTATGAGATGAATTATGAAAGTTATTTGTTGTAGTTTGATTCTCATAGAAATTTAATTTATGAAAATATTTTTTTTAACTCTCTAGCTTACCTTTTTTTATGTGGTGTTTGTTTTGTTTTTAAATCTGATGATCGTGTATTACACGTGAATAGATGATTTGACGTGTAGTGTGACTCATTAGTGAGTTGATGGAGAAGTCTAATTTTATTTTATTTTGTGACTGTATGAAGATATTTATATTAAATCTTATTAAAGAAGTATATTTTAAAATATATAATGAATATATGAATATTTATATTTAGGTTTATTATATAATTTTTATGCAATAAAGTTCCTATAATATGAAAGATATAGGATGTTACAAATAACAGTATATTAAGAATAATAATAGTATAATAATTCTTTTTTGAACAGCCAATAATAAAATAAATAAGAAAGAACACTTAAGGGGTGTCTCCAACCCTATTACATAACAATCACTACAAGAATACACTGATATAGCGTGGGCCAAAAGTCCACACAAAGTATAAAAACCCACGCATATGCATGGGCATAGCGTGGGCAAGCGGACCACGCTAGAATCCTCGAAGCAGAACTATCTTGCATAGGTATAGCCCATGCAACCAAATATATAATTAAATATAATAAATTATGTGTGGGTCAGATACACGCAGAGATGGCAGAAGCTTGCGGGGGTTAGGCCCACGCTTATAATACAATTATAATAAAATAAAAAATATATTTTAAAAAAAATTATAAAAAAATCTTATTATTATATTCTATTACCCGCCATTAATCTTTTATTCAAGTTTTGGACAAAGTGCATCAAGAGAAACTCAAACTCAGAACCTCTCAGTTGGACAGAATTCTTAATCATCAGACCTGAAGAGTTTTTTCTATGATGTTACGATTATTATTATACTTATTAATTCAATTGCAATTATTTATTATAATATTGTGGTGCGTGGGTCTGGCCCACGATGCTTACAATTAATTAATTGTAAATAATATTGTGTTGCTTGGGTCTGCTCCCGCTTGGTTTTATTTTTTATTTTTGAATTTTCTTTTGCATTTTGCGAGGGTCTAGCCTACCAATTAATTAATTGCAAATAATATTGTGATGTGTGGGTCTGGCTCTAGCTTGATTTTATTTTATTTTTTTGAATTTTCTTTTGCGTTTTGTGTGGGTTTAGCCTATGCTGCTTGCAATTAATTGATTGCAAATAATATTGTGTTGCATGGGTCTGGCCCCCACTTCGTTTTATTTATTTATTTTTATTTTCTTTTGCATTTTGCATGAGTCTAGCTCACGCTGCTTGTAATTAATTAATTGCAAATAATATTGTACTATGTGGGTCTGGCCTCCGCTTTGTTTTATTTATTTATTTTTAATTTTCTTTTACATTTTGCGTAGGTCTAACCCACGCTGCTTGTAATTAATTAATTTCAGATAAGATTGTGATGCGTGGATCTGGCTCTTAGCTTGATTTTATTTTATTTTTATTTTTATTTTATTTTGATCTTATGATATTTAATCTCACTTAAATAATTAGTTAAAACTTTTAATAGTTCTTATATTGGAATAAAATAACTTATTTAATTTAAATGATTATTGTTTACATAATTTTCATACAAAGTGCATGTATAAGCTATATTTTTATGTCTAGTTTATTTTTTTTAACGTCTCTTTGTATCGTGGTAGACAAAATACGAGACAAGATCTTCCTATTCATCTATTTTTTAACTTTATTAGACAAAAGCTCATTATTAATTTTGTTAGTTAGATGAAAGGTGTTCAACAATGACTTTAATTACAAATTTTTGAATATATGTAATCTTTCGCATAAATTCTTCACTCGTCTGTAAATAAGTATGATTATTGGACAAAGGATGTTTGATTTTTATGAAAGATCGAATATTACAATTAAAAGACAAAAATGGTCGAGTTTCCATACACACGAAGATGAATAAGCATAAGGTGTTCAAATCCAATTTAAAGATATAAACACCCTTTTTCTTAGGCGTGAAGGAAAAGTTGAGAATACAAAAGAAGTTATTAAAATATCCAAAAACATTAAAAACTCATATGGTGAAAAGAAAGCTGCAAAGAATAAAGTACAAGTTGTAGCTCATGTGATGAAATACAGACTTTTCAATCCTCGATTTAATGTAGAAAGTGATAGGATTGTTTCAAAAGAAGATATGCACAACCCGACATTGAATTCAATGTTTACTAATCTGAAATGGAAGGATGATGAATGTGAACCTGTGACCATAAGTGTAAAACTAGTCAAGGAAACTATTAATAGGTCTACACATGTTATGGATCTATCTATGCCTAATTTATCTTCAAGCATTTTAAGAAGTAAGAGAGAGATTTAAATTTTTATAATATTATGAGTAAATAGATGAATTTGAAAAAAACTATTTTGAAATTATATATTTTACTCCATATTTTACAAGAAAAATAAAGTAACAGAATATAAACATATCTTTTATAAAATTTCTTTAAGAAGAAAATTAAAATATTCATATAAACTTTTATTAAATTCTTTCCTCGATTCAATTCAAGAAAATAATCTTTGATACCCTTTTAGTTCTCCAACCCAATTTAGATGGCTAGAATTTTAGCTACAACAAATAAAGTTGAAACTTTTAAGAGCTTCTCGATGCGAGTTTGTCCTGAAGGGTTTACGGTTTTCCAAAGGTTATCATTTCTATTGACCTTCTTAGTTAAAACAAGGGTTGATATCTTAAAAGGAGTGATATGCTTAACTTATTTTGCTTGGATTCTGCACAAAAATCAGGTATATTGCTTAACTTCAAGATTATGCCAACTACATACCAGCTTGACCTCCAAATCAAAAATTTCTTCATTTTGAAATAATTCATTAAAACAAGTACATACTTTGAACTGTTTAGTAAAAATAAAAAAGTACTTTAAACAAAAATACGATGTGATCACATAGTTAATACAAGGATAAGTTGTTTCATAAACAATTAAAAGATAAACATGATCTAATATAAACTTCAAGTGAAGCAGCCTTGATATTAGTTATTCCAAAAGACTCAGTCATATCGATTGAATTAGGGAATGAATTTAAAATTTCAAATGAATGCAAAAAATTAGCAAGAATGAAATGAACCATTTGAAGGCTAAAGAATATTCCTGGACATATTCTTCTACCACTTCCAAAAGGTAATAGCTCAAAATCATGACTTCTGATGTCAATATTTTTGTGAGTTATAAGAAATCTTTCTGGTCTAAACTCCAATGGATCTTCCCATACATTACTATCTATATGAATCTTCCAAAGATTTGTGATTAGAAGGGTTCCTTTTTTTATATTATAGTCACTTAAAGTACAATTTTCTATAAATTCACGAGATGCCGAAAGAGGAGCAGGAGGATATAATCTTAAAGTTTCTTTAACTACGGCTTGAAGATATATCAACTCACTTATATCAGACTCGGTTACGCATTTCTCTTTTCCAATATGAATGTCTAGTTCAGCTTTTACTCTTTTCAATACCAAAAGATTTCTCAAAATTTCCACGTAAGAACTGTATTACTTGTTTCAGTTCCTCCTGAAATCACTCCCTGTAAATCAAATACGTTATTCAAAAGAAAATTATCAATAAAGGAAATTAAGGTAATGTTTGAAAAACTTATTACTAAAAATAACTTAAGTAAAAGATAATTTTAATTTTAAAAAAAGTTATTTAATTTAATTTATTTTCCTCTTATAAATAATGTTTATGAAAGACTTACTAACAAACCTTAAATAGATATGATAAACCTTAAATAGATATGATAGAAGAATTTTTTTTACATACAAAATCATCGTAAGTATTGCTATTGCTATTATTTTTTTCTTGTCAAATTCTCATTAATTTACACAATGTATGATTTATTATATATAATTCACACTACTATATCACTTATAGGGAATACTTGCATCAGTTCATTTTATATTTTAAAAGTAAAAAATTCTAAAATGTTGACGTAGAATTTACAGTTTGTTTTCTTCAAAATCTCATTATTCTTCACAAAAACAAATCGAAGTAGAAAAATAGAAAAGAAATTCTGTGACAGTGATATTGAAGTGGTCCATTGACTTTCATTCTTGTTACACCACAAATGTCCCTTTTCACAACCAATATTTCCATTCCCACCCTCACAATACCCTTTCTCCCATGCACAATATCAATATATCCTTCACTGTCCCACAGAAAATCTCACATCTCTCGCATCAAGTGAAACCCATAAGGGAAGAAAATGAGAGTGCTTGTGCAAGAGAAAGAAACTCTTCTTCTGTAAGAGAAGTTGGTATTTTGTAATGTTTTTCATCAATAACAAAAGCGTCAAAGCTTATATCTTCATATCTAAGGTAAGTTCGTGAGGATATATTTAAAATTTAACTAGAGAACTATGTTGAATTTATATGTTTAATTTTGTTGAAGTTTCACGTTTGAAAGCATTATAACGTGTAAATTAAACATACATACCAGTACAGTGGATTTGATCATGGTATCTGCATCTACCCCGTCAATAGTTTTGCCATCAAGCAATGAAATCAACACATCCATGAAATCTTGAACTTCATCAACCTTCTCTCCCAAACCCTTCCTTTCTCTATGTTCCTCTAACTCCTCACCTACAACACTATCCAAATCTTTTGCAGTTTCTTTCATTGCCTTCTCATGGCCTCCAAAATCAAACCATCTCAACCAAGGAATAGCATCTCCAACTACGAACACCCCCGACAGACGCATCATTTCCTCCACAGCCTTCACACATCTCTGTGCCTTCTCATCGTCCAAGTTTTCACTACCAAAATATCTCTTCCCAACGAGTATTCGAAGAACCATGTTGAATACCAGGTGAGAAAACCATTGCTTCAGCTCCACCAAGGCATAGCCAGACTCACTCTTTTGGCTACGCCAAAGATCATACAACTCTTTGATCGAGGTTTGAACTTCTGACACACGAACATGCTGCAGTTGTTCCACTCGACGAGTGGAAAGGATCTCTAACGTTGTAATCTTTCGTAGCTCACGCCAATAGGGACCATAGGGTGCAAAGCCAAACATGGCATGGTTGTAGCCCATGAGTTCAAGGGCGACAAGTTTGGGGCGAGAGGAAACTATCATGTCGTTGGTGGTGAAGCATTCCTTTGCTATTTCCCAGTTGTTGATTACTAAAGCCTTTTTGGAACCAAGTTGGATGGTGAAAATGGGTCCATATTTTTCAGCCAAAGCACCAAAAGTTCTATGGGGTGCCTTTGAAGCACTCAAGAGTGGAAGGTGACCAAGTATTGGCCATGCTCCTGCAACAGTGGGAGCCTCTTTGCCTTGAAAAAGTTTGAAGGGATTATAGAAAAATAAACAGAAGAGAATTAGAGAAAGAAGTGCAATGGTAGTGGTATTCAGGGAATTTTCAACATAATCCATTTGAGGGAGAGTGAAGGATGTGTGTTGCTAGGTAGGAGTGTTTAAACAGATCATTTGTTGCCACAGATATAAGGAAAAGTGGAATTTGATGGATAGATGAAGAGGTGCATTTTTGTTTGATGTGAAAAGTCAATGTATAGATGAAGAGGTGCATTTTGTTTGATGTGAAAAGTTAATGGATAACATGAACTCTATTAGGACATGAGATAAGCTTATAAGAAACAAGATGAGTTCGACTTTTTCAAAACACGTGCACGGAGAGGAATAATTTTCCAAAAGACTATATAATTATAAATATAAGAATGGAAGAAATCTAAAATATAAACAAATTCAGGATTATGGGATAGAAAATGATAACAAAGATATTCGGATTTGAAATGGAAATGAAAAACTAAGATACACACCAAGTCCACCTTATAGGGTACAGGGGAGATTAAGGATAGGTATCATATCATATGTTCAGAAAAATAAAACCATTATCAACAACCTTATTTTTTGTATGGAGTGTTCTTATTGATACGGTTGCAACACATGTTAATTTGCATTACATAATACGAAGTATGGAATATATAGATAAACAACGGATCTATAAGTCATTTATTTTTCACTGGTAGAAAAATAAGCTCAATCTAAATCATAGTTAACAAATGAATAGAAATGAATTCAGAATATCACAACTAACTAAGAAACTTTTCTTAAATTCTGAACTAAAAATATTAGTAAAAAGTACAATTTAGTGTAGAGAATTTTGTGGATAACATGCATATGGATAATATGAACTTATAAAAACAATGTGCTTTTTAGAAATTTAATTTTGGCTGAAGAGGTGTCTACAATAATTCAAGTTAAAATCATAGACTTTATTGCAAAATTTAAAAAGGCCTCATTTACATATTTTGAGTGGTGCTAGAATGGAGTAGGATGTTTAAAATTAACGCTGAAGAGATGATGATAATGTACAACTGGTTCTATGAAATTCTTATATCTAAATATCAGTAATGTAAAGTTACAGAGAGGGTAAGAAGCAGCTGAGGTAAATAGTAGGCTTAGTGTGAAATTGTGGTGAAATGTAAATATCAAGTGATACTATTTATGAAGTAAACATATAGATATGAATTGGCAAAGGGTTTGTACTGTATGCATACGCACGTGCTAAGCTGGAAGAAATATCAAATAATAGTCACAGAAAAAGGAAAAAACATGACTAGGTACAAACTATGTAAACAGAATGTAATGAATAAACAAGGGTGAAGTTGAGATCAAGGTCAATGCAATCAAAGTATACTATATAAGTAATAATAATAATTAAGATAATAATAATATTATTAATGATTATAATAATTATTATTATAACAATAAAAGTAATTATCATAGGAAAATAATTACTATGATAATAATAATAATAGTTTTATTAACATTAATAATAATAATAATTACTAATAATAATAATAATAGAAAATTTATTTGGTACAGTGATTATAATTTTGGCCATGCATACTTATAGGCCTTGCTGTAAATCGATTTTTCCGATAATTGAGTATTAGTTAATCTAAATTTGTTTGTATTACTTGTTCAAACTTTTTTACTTATTTTATACTATATCTTCAATTTTTAAGTAACTTGTTAATTTTAATTATTTAAAAAATAACTACCTATAAGAAAAATTGTGATAAAAGGTTATAATATTTTTATTCTATAACAATAATTTAAAAATTAAAATATTTATAAGTAAAAAATTACGGATGTTTTTATTATATAATTATAACACTATATAAATTCATAAAAAAATAATGATTCTTTATACACAATTTTTATAACTTTCAAGTAAAGTTTAATAATATTTTCATTTTAATAATATTTATATTTAATTACATCTTTAATTTTTATTTTCCTTAACACTATATTTCCACTAATTTACAATAGTTAATTTAGTATAAAAAATAAAAAAATATTATAAATTAAGATAATTAAATTATTTTTAAGTAGTGTCTTTATTACTTTTGTCAATAAGCTAGCTACAAATAATTTATTTTAGTTTTTGACTATAATGTAGCCATAATTTTAATATGATATGTGAATAATCATTACCTTTTTATTGCAAAATATTATTTAAAAAATAATTATAATTTTTGTTTAATAATTATGTTTATTTATTCTTACAAAATATCAGCCCAAAAAAATATTTAATATATTTTAAACCAAATTATTTTATATTAGTTTTCGTAAGAGTAAAAAAGAAACTGTCAATATTGTTATATTCTATATTTTTTAATATATTACAATCATTAGTTCTAAAATATAAATTTTATATTACTATTTTATTAGTTTTATTTGAAAATAAATTATATCACTCTCAATAAAAAATGTAATATCAAAATCATATATAAAAATAAATCAAAATTATTTCAATGGACTATAATTATTTTTAATAAAATATAATATTGAAAATAAATTATTCAATTTGAATGAGAAAAGTACAAACAGTACGCTTAATTATTTTACTTATATAAAATAATAAATATATTACTGAATTAAATTTCCTTTTAATATTAGTGTGTAAATTTTAATTTAAAATATATTTTCTGACAATAACCATAACATTTAATATTTTTATATTTTATACAACATATAAATAATGATGAGATTGGAAAAGAAAAGTTGAAAAATTATCAGGAATTCAAAAATAATATTTTTGAAGGAACAAAAACCAGTCAAAAGCACATAGAACTAAAAATACTCTTTTCAATTATCTTGTGGTAACTAACTTAATTAATTTGCAACGCATATAATAGCACCTTTTTTTTGCCTAAAAATATGTTTGCCAGCACATCGCAAAATATATTAAAAAATATTTGGTTACGTTTTATCCCATTCTCTCATCCATATAAATACACGTATATCTCACATTGTGAACATTCACTCTTTAGATTAAATATTTTAAATTTCAATTTTTATTTATTTACGTTTTTGTTATCTATTTAATCATTTTGTGTGCTCCGTGGGTTTCTTGAAAAGCGAGCGTTTCTTGAAAAGCTTGTTGTGGAAGACTCTGCACTTCGTGCACTTCACAGTCATTGTGTAAGTATTTGTTTGAAGCCTCTCCTTCTACGTTTGTTTTCTTTCTATTGAAGTAATGTAAATTTTGCATTCTTGTTGATTACATTTGTTTCTTACACGATTTTCAATATATGAAAGTTTGATAAAATTGTACTTTTTAGTTTTCCTTAATTGATTTTCTTTATTATTGTCATTCATAGAAAGACAAAGGTCAAGAAAGTATATGGTAATAAGTCAGATGGAACCGAATTCTTTACAGTTCAGTTAGCTATTAATGATTAGTTAATAGTATTTTATTTTAATTGATTATGATTTATCTTAAATAATTCTAATTGACTTCGATGGGCTATGATAGTAATTTGTGATTCTAAACATATACCGTTGTTATGAGTAGATATATCATTTTAAACGACAAAGGTCCTATAAATATGGCCTAAGTCGTGAGTGTCCGGGACTCTTCTACAGATAGACCTTCATTCGGTTCAACGTCTTCAACTGGTGACTCGGTTGCCTAAGGAATATCATCTATCTCACTATTCTCTTCTATTACTCATATACTCTTAAATACTCTTACTAACTTGAGCGGGAGTTTTTTGTAAGTGGACTCCATTCGGTTCAACGTCTTCAACTCGATTGTCATCAATACCTTCATTTGATTCAACATCTTCAACTCGATTTCCGTTATTATCACTGTAGATGATCTTTTCTCAGTTCGAGTTCGAGTAAGAACAATAATATATATAAAACAGGAATCAAAAGATATTATTCTTAATAATAAGTTATTCTAGATATTTTGATTTTGTTACTTTTACTTACTAATGGTAAATAATTTAAGCATGATATATGTTTCGTATCTTTAAATATTTATGTAAATTTATATACATATTAATCGAACGTGTAAATTGGTATGCTAAATCTTTTTTCAGAAAACTAAGTTTGAGTGATCTGAAAATTGTTATTTTAAATAGAATAGAAAAGTCAATTATGAAATATTCGAATTCTATAATGCAAGAATCACTCAAACATATTATTTTTGGACAAATCTTTAGAAATAAAATCACTAACAGTTTGCATTGATAGTGAATTTATGCAAGGTTCAAAAAGATAATTTTTATATAACACTTAGGCACTATTGTTATGCTTTTCCTGATCCGTTTAAGATCATAATCACTTTTTAAGTTTTTGTTTGAACTCTCTCATTTTACGTTTGCTTTTCATAAGTAATGCAGATTTTGCTTTCTTGTTGTTTACATTTGCTTTTTACACGATGTTCAATATGTTGTGTTTTTTAGTTTTTATTTATTATTTATTCATTAGAATGAGATGATATGAGAATGAGATGATGCTTATATGAGTTAACAACACAAACGGACTACGGTATCTTTTTTATAGGAGAACGGTATAAGTCCAATTTATTTTCCTTTTTTCTTCAATTTCTTATTTAAATTTTCATTTTTTATATTAAATTTTTACTAAGACTATTTTATTATAATATATATATATAATTTATTATAATAAAAGTAATTATGATAGAAAAAATTACTATAATAATAATAATAGTAGTATTTAACATATTATAAATAAAATTTACAATATTAGAAAAATTAACGAACAGAAAACAGAATAAATATTTTAAAAAGGAAAAAAATCTGATACAAAAATAAAATAATATATATATAGCAGTGCTAATAACTATTTTTCCTAAAAATACGGTTGCCAGCACATCCCAAAATATAATTAAAAAATATTTAGTTATGTTATATCCGAATCTCAGATTAAATATCTTTTAAATTCCAATTTTTATTTATTTATGTTTTCGTTATCTATTATCATTTTGTGTGCTCCCTGTGTTTGTTGAAAAGCTTGTTGCAGAGGACTCTGCACTTCATCCACTTCACAATCATTATGTAAGTTTTTTGTTTGAAATCTTTCGTTCTACGTTTGTTTTTCACTATTTTACTCTTTTTTTTGTTAGATTTGCTTTTCATATGATTTTTAATTTATATGAGTTTAAAAACATTGTGTTTTTTAGGTTTTTTTTGTTGATTTTATTTATTATTGATATTTATGAAAATATAAAAGTTAAGAGATGATGCTTATAGGAGTTCACAACACAAACCGCCTACGGTGTCATTTAGAGCAAAATTAGTCAATTTAATTTTTTTTGCTTTTGTCTTCAATTTCTTATTTTTTATTTTAAATTTTCACTAATACTACTTTATTATAATATATATATATATATATATATAAATTTACATAAATATTTAAATATATTAAACCTATATTATGCTTAAATTATATAACATTCCTAACTAACAATAACATAATAATATTTTTTCTTTTTTATTATGTTATTGTTAGTTAGGAATGTTATATAATTTAAGCATAATATAGATTTAATATATTTAAATATTTATATAAATTTATATATATATATATATATAAATTTAAAATTAATAGACTTTTTCTTTTCTTTTTTCTAACAAGCTATCTTTTTTGAATCTTTCAGCCAAGTTCACTTCCGATATAAATTCGTGGTCAGTTTTATTTTTAAATTTTTCTTCAAAGAAAGGTAAGTTTGAGTGGTTTAAAACATGTTGTGGAGGAATTAAATAAAATAGAAAACTGAGCTATGAAAAGTTTTTTTTCCCCAAAAATCTTTTCATAGTTTCTTCTTTTACTCTAAATTTCTCTATTGCAAATCTTTAGAAATAAAATGATTAGTAGTTTGGATCGGTAGTTGTCAAAATGAATAAAAAGTTATTTTCAATAAAAACTAAAAAAATAATAGTTGATTATTTTAAGTTTAAAAAAATTAAACTTAAACCATTAAATTAAAAAAATAATAATTATAACATGATAGAAAAAACATAAATAAATAAAAAACAAAAAAAGAAAGAAATAGAAAAAACGTAAAAAACAAAAAAATATATAAATATATATAAAATAAAATGAAAATAAAAAATATAGAAAATTCTCTCAACCTATTCAATCTCAACTACTCTCAAAGTATGAGTACGAAAATCTCTCCACTCATTCCTTTTTCAACTACCGTCACAGATTATACTGTTGGAAATCCCACATTTATTATATATGAGGTATTTCAATAGTTTATAATGTGGATATAAAAATTGGCTTATTATTTCTACTACATTTGTTATATCTGGTCGAGTGTATGATAGCTAAATCAATTTTCCAACTAATCGTTGGTATCTCTTTTTATCTCTGATATTCTTACTAATTTGTTTCTGTGATATTCCCTTTATTATCTTTGATATTTTACTAATTTGTGATAATAATATTCTAACATACACCTCTACCTTTTTTTCCTTTCAGAAATTGCCTCCATCTAGTCTATATTAAAAAAAGTCAGGGTATGTTCGCTCGGGACGGGGTAGGGGGGAACGACGTATGCGACAAACCAATATAGGACCAGGGCCTTTGTTTTTGGAATCCGGTTTGGGTAGTGGTATGTTTGGAGGGAGTCAATTGTCTTCCGGAGATAGGGTCGGACTGTGCTTGGGTGTCGTGGTTCTTCATCTCGATGGTGACAAGGCGATGCAGTTGTCGTGCCGCTTGTGACCCCAAAGAGCTGTGCGGGAACATCACGCTGGCATTGGTGAAAAATAGGAGGAAGTCACGGAAAAATACCCTAGTGCATGAGCACTACTGACCTTTATGGACTCTTAATTGTATGGTTTCCATGTCCAGTGGCTATTGCACTATGTCTTTGTATCTTTTCGACTCCAACTGGCTTTCAAGATAGTGCTCAAACATTGAGTTGTGCTCATGCCCCTTATCAACTCCAAAACCCAACATTTTCACCCAATGCCCAGTGCTTTGGGAGACATTGTTCGGTTTAACGCCCAAGCTTTGGGTGATATTGCTGGGTTTAATGCCTCGACTTTAGGTGACCTTGTTAGGTTTAATGCCCAGACCGTTGGTTGGAGCTTTGGAGTTGATCAAGGAGCACAAGTACAACTCAATGTTCGAGCAACGTCTTGAAAGCCAACTAGAGTTAGACAAATACAAAGACACAGTGAAACAGCATAGGACATGGAAACCATACAATTAAGAGTCTAGAAAGGTTAGTATTCCTCATACACTAGTGTATTCTTCTATGGCCTCTTCCTCTTTTTCACCATAGCCACCGTGATGTTCCCCCACGACTCTCTGGAGTCACAAACGGCACGACAGTTGCACCGCCTTGTCACCATCGAGATGAAGAACCACAACACCCAAGCACAGTCTGATCCTATCCCCAGAAGAACGATTCACTCCCTCCAAATGTACCATTAGCCAAACCAGATTCTCTCTTTTCCAAAAACAAAGCCTCTGGTCCTATATTGGTTTGCTGCAAACACCATTCCCCTCCCTCCCCCGTGAATGTACCCTGACTTTTTTTTTATATAGATTAGATGGAGAATACATGACAGAAGTTGAGAAAAGAATGGGTTGAGGGGTTCTTGTGCACATACTTTTAGGGGTAGTTGAGATTGAGTGGGTTGAGAGAGAATTTTCTATATTTTTATTATATATATATATATATATATATATATATTACTTTTTTAAAAATCGCTTACTATTTCTTTAAGTCCAATTTATTTTCCTTTTGTCTTTAGTTTCTTATTTAAATTTTCATTTGCTAGGGATTTAAAAGGGCGATTTTAGGTTTTCTGAACATAAAAAGACGTAGAGGAACACAGGCAGACGACAGGGACGAAAGCAAAGCACCAATTCTTTTCTTCTCTTGCAATCTTCCTTTCACTGGGTTGTAATGGTGACAAGGCGATGCAGTTGTCGTGCCGCTTGTGAACCCAAAGAGCTGTGCGGGTACATCACGATGGCGTTGTGAAAAATAGAAGGAAGTTGCGGAAAAATACACTAGTGCATGAGGACTACTGACCTTTCTGGACTCTTAATTGTATGGTTTCCATGTCCAGTGGCTATTTCACTATGTCTTTGTATCTTTTCGACTCCAACTAGCTTTCAAGACAGTGCT
>Ga0209700_106959_pt1 | contig 16701 bp, 5 predicted proteins | sample SiratroredBW_FD_187528 | JGI IMG/M metagenome (GOLD analysis project Ga0209700, IMG submission 187528) | Root nodule microbial communities of legume samples collected from California, USA - Siratro red BW (SPAdes) (version 2) | ecosystem: Host-associated > Plants > Roots > Nodule | place: USA...
ATATATATATATATATATATATATATATATATATATATATGTATGTATGTGTGGGTGTGTTTTTTTTTTTTAAAAGTAACTATAGCCAGTTTTGTGTTATTTAAATTTTTTTTAAAATTTAAAGTTTAATTTTATAATTACAGTATTGATACTGGCTGGATGAGATAATTATTACTTAACCTCATTTATTTCATACCTAAACATAATTTGAAATTTAGGTAACTTGATTAAGAGATCAAAAAGGGTAGCAATTTTGTGAATCAGTATTATGGTAACTAATTTATATTTTATAATCTACTAAAATATTTGTTTTCATTAGTTTACTAAAAATATGTTTTTACTTCTTTCCAATTTTTTTTTCTTAAAAAACCTTTTATGTACTCTAAAATTCTTGAAGATGTTGCGCGTGATTCTCTCGTGTAATCGCAAAATAGCAACATGATTTACACTCATGATTGAATTGTCAAAGATTAATAAAACTTAAAATTACAAAAGTAATAAAATGTTTTAAAATAATATATTAAAAATTATTCAAATATCAAAAATTCTGTTTCAACTGTAAATTTATATAATTAAATTCCAACCTTCTGTTCAAATCTACTGTCATAATTTATAATATAAAATTCTTCTCGTACTCATCATTTTATATATTAAGCATTACCATGTCAAAAACAAGTTTTAGTCTAAAAATCATATAAAAAATATTTATATTTAAATAATAATAAATAAGATAATTTTGATACATCTATAATAGTCATCTTGTGTAATATAACTAAATGAAAATTTAAATATACAAATTCTATTTTTTTAAAAGAAGAACTAAAAAGATTGTAAGATAAAAAAAACGTACTTAAAGCTTTAGACACAATAAGTATGATAGGACAAACATGCTTAAAAACCAAAATATCACATACACAAGATTAAAATTTTCACAAGCTCAAGACAAAACTTCAGTACTTAAATGCATCTACCTCTATCAAGTTTTGTGAAGCATAACATTATAGTAAAGTATCACATGAAAAGGTTATAAGGCACAAATATAATAAAGATTAGAAGAGTCATACCAAATTATCACAAAAGATAAATATTATAAGATTAGACAAGTATCACAAAGTATTTCCATCGAGTTTAAGATCAAGACTTAAGAAAAATATATTAGACACAATTTACAAGTTCTCAGTACATAACATATGACTATGATGTAAATCGTTTAATAACTACGGAATTGAATAAAACCACTTATCAAAGATTTTCTAATACAAAATATCAATCATCATTGTTGTGTGTATGTTTATTGTTAATAGAAATAAAGATCTAATAGAGATAAAAAAATGTGACTCACATTTTTCTTTAATGTACAAGAAGTAGAAAATGTGTCAATGTAACCTCGTAATCTTATGATAAAATTTTAACTCGAGATCTTTTGAAACATGCAAGTCAGAACGATCATTTTGAATCTTCTAAACAACTTTTGTTGCATAATCTAAATATATTTTATGTACTTAACCTAAAAAAGACATTGCTTACTTAATGTTTAATGTAAAATAGAAAAATATAAATTAAAAAACACTTTGTGTAATTAACTTAAAAAAATATTATATTCTTAAATAATGACTTTATGTATTCATTATTAATTAAAAATAAGAAAGATAATACTTGTAATATTTTTTTATTAACCAGATGCAGTTTGTAAAGAAAAATTTAATTTAATCCAAATTTAAGATAAACGTATAAAAACTAAATTATCGATGTTTCAATCTATTTTTCTTCGGTAAAAATTAAACTTATAAATAAAAAAATTTAAAACAAAAGATTTTATTAAAAATGATTAACTATACTTAAAAAATTAATAATCAATATGATGTTATTAGTTATCTCCAAAATATAAACATAGATAAATTATAATGCTTATAAAAAATAAATTTTAATGTTTATTTTAACAGCTTTAATATTAAAACGAAAATTATATATAAAGAGTTTAAATGTAAGAAAATTGAAACATTAAGAATTGATGACTTAGGTTAAACGAAAATTTAACACCTATAGCCTACATAGTAAATCCTTGGTCATAGATCATTTTATATTTATGAAGTACCACCCGTACCCTATACGACACATCCGTTTTCGTTTATTTCGTTTATTAAATAGAAGAATGACTTCACCGCATATAGAGGGGAAAAAGTATGCCTGGAATTAAATATGACAAAAATATTTATATATACAGATAAAATCTATAATAGATAGTTCAAATAATATTTATAGAATGGTTGCATTGATATCAAGTCACTCATTATGGTAAAATAAATTTTAATTAGTTTTTACTTTTTATATTCTGATTAACGTAATTGTGCGGAATATTTGAATAAATTTAATTTTGTTCAATAATTTCTTTTGTAGAAATCACTGTTACACACTAATTAAAATTCTGGGTAAATTATTTTTCAAATATTGATTTAGCAAATATCCAAATATAACTATGGATACTTGCGAATATTAAAAAAATTCACAAATATTTATTAAGAAAATATATCAGAACAATTTATCTAGCAAATATGCCGTCAATAAATTTTAAATTCTAAACTTTAAATCCTAAATTCTAAAATTAATTTTCTATAGTTCTTAAAGAAAAATAATTTAATTATTATGTATACATATGTTAAATCAATTTATTTTCCTTTACGGAAGTTATTAGATTTTAAAATATAAATTTCAAATTTTTAACATATTTTTTATTTGAATATCAATGATTCAAATTTCAGAAAAGGATGAATGTAGATAAGTTTAAGTCTTAGTAAACATTAATTTGTTATTAAATGTAGATAAGTTTAAGTCTTAGTAAACATTAATTTGTTATTAATGATCTTGTTTTTTTAAAGATAGTAAAAGAACTCTAACAGAAGAAATTAATTCTTTATTAAAAGTATTAAACTATATTAAAAGATTAATTAAAAATACATGTAATTCTTAAAAAGAAATTCAATGTTTTTAGTTGTTATTATTGAAACACTTATTAAGTATATTTTGTTTGTAACATAGTTACATCACCTAGAAACTATATCATATCATGCAAGTAAATAAATAATTAAAATATATAAATATAGGCATGTCATTTACAAAGTTTATAAAAAATATATCTCTCTTTATAGAGGTTTTAAATAAATATATATCCAAAATGAACATTATAAAAGAAAAAAAATAGTATTTCATATGTTATATGTAGAACTTTATCACCTGTCACATCACTTACTTTCGAATAACATACTTTCATTATAAATTAAAAAAAAACATATAAAAAGAAGGGTATGTTAGGTATCCAAATATAAGTCTAAGTCTTATATTGAGTATAAATGAGAAAGTTAAGCAACATATAATAAATAAGACTCATAAACCTAATGCCTTAAGGTTTTGGGTTGAAGGTGGTATCATTTTCTTATATGGGTTTGGCTCTGTTCTCATTTTTGTGAGATCTTTGTTTCTTCCTTTTCAATTTTTCCAACAAGTGGTATCAGAGTCAATGGTTTGTGTAACCGACTCAGACGAGTATAGTTTGATCCCTATATCGAAAGTCTTCCTGACGAAGGTTTTGAGGATCATTTCTGAGTGAGGTACTCGTATTTGGCTTGAGGGGGAGTATACCAATGTGGAAGAGGGACTCTCACTTGAGGGGAAGATTGTTAGCTATCCAAGTGTGAGTCTAAGTTCCACATTGAGTAGAAATGAGAAAGTTTAGCAACATATAAGAAAGAAGACCCAAAAACATAATGCCTTAAGGTTTTGAGTTGCAGGTGATGTCATTTTCTTATATGAATTTGGTTCAGTTTTCATTCTTGTGAGATATTCCCGGTGTTTCTCCCTCGATTTTCCTAGCAGGGTACCTTTTAATCCATTTCATATATCACTGACCAACATATATAGACACTTGACATTGAAATAAACTCAAAAGTCTACACCTATCATATTATTCCAAATGTTCTCATTAACTCTTATTTCAAAACCTTATACATAGTTCCACACACACTTAATGAATCAATCTCATATTAAATGGTTAATCCATATAACATATCCTGAGTACAGTTAGAATACCTCCTTATAACCAAATCCAAATCAACGCACATCTTAATCATTTTTAGCAAGATATTTTCTTTTATGAAAATACTATGTCTCAAATAAATTTCACATATTTCAAAATCATATATCACACATTATACATTTCCATAAACTTTAGATTCAATATAAATTTATACATATTCATAAAATTTCTTCTTCATTCAACATAATCCATCATACAATGATCAAATAATCAATGATAATCACTAGTACGGAATAACAAGTTTAAGGTTTAAGAAGACAATAAGAAATTTCAAATAAAAATACCATTCAACTTAAGAACAATATCTCAAATGGTGTCTGCCGCCAACTAAACCCAATAATACCCCTCCCAAGTCATTTCCAACACCATTAAAATTTTGTCCAGTGTGACCCAACTCGAGAATAAAGCTCTCGAATTGTATCCAATGCCACTAATATCACTTTCAATACCACCTTAGAAAATTATAGTTTTTCAAAACATTAAACTTAACAGTTTTAACTTTCACAACCATTTGATCAATTCTAAAATTTACCATTTAACCACTCATCATCACAATTCATTATTTTACTAACACCTATCCAAATCTCACTATTTTCTACAATTTCAAACAAAACATACATAAACATAAAATCAAACCTTGCAAGAAAGCTTTTAAAACATAGTGACCACGTTATCCTTACCTATAGGTCTTCTAGCCTAAGGTGTTATTAACAATTAAACCAATTTCTATTAAAAACTTTTAAGCTAACTTTTTTACCTGATTAAAAGGCTGAGAAATAAAGAGTTCTAAAGAAAAAAAAAATAATCTAACATGTAGAGACTAATTATTAAATATCTGAACACATTATTATAACTCTGAAATTAGTAGAGACTAATTCTAAAATCTCAAACATGTAAAGGATAAGGACATGTAACTAGATAAGAAGGAATTTACTAAAACCTAGTAAAATTAAAGAAAGACAGAGACAAATCGTTACACATGCGATGACTTGTACTGAAAAGGAAAATAAAAATAAAAATGGTGTATGAAATTCAGCTCAAAATTTCTAAATATGGCGTGACAGAAAGAATTTACTTTCTGAATTGCTTACAGTATTTCTTAGTCTATCTTTCATTTAAGTTTATTTGAGATTAAATACTATCAACATCTCACAAGTTCTTTTACTTCCCTTTCACTCTCATTACCAATCTCTGCATGCAAATCTGCACTAATCACATAGGAGTAGGCAAAAGTATAATGTTTTGTTTGGAATTCTTTCTCCTTGAGGAATTTTAAAAGAAAGAAAAAGTAAAAATTTTATAAACTAAAATTTTATACACAAAATTAGTCTATATAGAAATTAAAAATAAAAATGTACACAAGTTATACGAACGAACTTTGTAAGTATGAACAAATTTGATGTAATGAATAAACTAATTTTGTTTATCTTAATTGTTTTACTAAATATTCTTACAAATAGTTGTGTATGTAGTTCAATCTGGAGGTATCTGATCTTCACATAAAACTAATAGGTGGAAATGGATGTACAGTAGGTTTTGCTTCTTTATGGTGCGTTGAATGAAATGAGTTAGACAAATTGTAATAAAGTAAAAAAATTGTTCAATTTCTAGTCTTTGACTAAAGTTCTTCCCAAATAAATGTTGTAATTAAGATTAATTGTACAGGTTAGTAATCTCCCGTTATGGTTCATAAAAATATGGTTCATTAATAAGATTAAAGTAAATTTTTATATTATTAATTTTAAAAATAAAAACTATGGGAGATACAATAAAATTTTAAACAAAAATATACATTGAATATAAATGATAATGGAAAGTAAAAGACAAAACTTAAAATTTAGGTATATAATAGATAAAATAGTTTACTAATTTAAACTTCTAAAACAACAATTTTAAAATTTGACCCACCAGTGAACTGATAAAAAAAACCATTTCAAGATTTAATGGCTTGATAATAATATTAAAAATATAATATAAATTTTTAAAGAAAAAAATCTCTACGTAAAGGTAATGTAATTTTTTTTATATTTTTTAAGAAAAACATTGTCTTGTTTTTATTTTCTTTTATAAAAACTACTTAATAGGAGTGAACAAACAAAATAATTAGTTTTTTTTTATTCCATTCCACTGCCAGTACACCAAAAACATACGCAAACAAAATAATTAGTCTTATTTTGCCTATTCCATTGCTAGTCTGCCAACAACATAGCAAGGTAGGTATTCCACAAACTAATAGTAGATTGATAATCATAATTAATTGGATGAACTTATGAAAAATAGAAAAATAAAATAGATGAAGATTTATTGTTGATTTAAAGTCAAGAATAACTTAGTATTAAAGAGTACTTCAATTTTCAATCTTAAATTAAAATAATAGGTTGTTAGGTGTGATATAAAGAATATTTGTTAGGACAGAGACATAATTGGTAACTAAAATTTTTATTAGTGAAATGTTGAAGTATAATTAGACATTGAAAAGGAAATACTTCAACCTAAGTAATGGTGAGAATACTTACTCTGTCTTTGTTTAAATAAAAACTTATCATACGAAAAAACATATGAATAACGTTTACATCTTTTTATAAAAATATATATTAAACAACATTCAGCCACACAACTATGTTTGTTGAATTAAATTGGACATTTTATGTCTAACATAATCGGATACATATTAAATTATGTTTCTTTACTTAATTTTTTATACATATAATTAGAACCAAACAAAGAATTTCTTTTAACTTTAATCTAATATAAGTATAAGAAAAACTTAAATTATTAATAGAAAATTATGAACGAAATTTCTATTATCATTAAAATCTTATTATCGAAATATTTTAATAATATTTTATTTTTAAATAAAATTGCTGACGGATTTATTGACAAAAAATTTATTTCTAAATTATTTGTTATTAAATTAATCGCTAATTTACTAACGAATTAAATTTGATAGTAAATGCGCCAAATTAATAATAGATTTATTGAATAAAATAATAATATTAATAATAATAGTATTATTATTATAATAATAATAATAGTATTATTATTATAATAATAATAATAACAATATTATTATAATGATAATTATAATAATAATAATGATGTAGGAACAACTTGTTTCAAAAGAGGATTGAATGAAGTCTGAACTTTATTTGTTGTAGACAAAAATAATCAATCAAGATTGTCTAAGGCAAGAATATATAAGCACAGGTAAAACCGTTTTATATTGGTTTATCCTATTCTCTTGGACTACGTCCAATCGTTCCTTCAAGAGGTTCTACTATTCAAAAAATCTTTACGAGTATACAAACCTCTCAAGGTTACAATGAGTACACAAACCTCTCCAGATTATCACGAATACAAAAACCTCTCAAGGTTATACCAGTCTCAATTTCCCTCAAGGTCAAGACTACTCAAGATTTAAGGAAATACTCTCAAAAGAGAGAATAATGAAATCTCACAAAGGTTTACTTCACAATGATGAAGAATTATACAAATGGTTTTCCACAACCCAAAAATCTAATTGCTTTTAATAATAAATTGACTATACCCACTCATTATAATTATTTCAAAGTATACGATGTATTTATCTTTTATTCTTCTTGTTCTTTAAGTTAAGATTGTTCATCTATATGTAACTTTGTAGAAACGAGTCGTTGGATCTTTGAAAGAGACAATCTTGACCATCTAATTGTTGTAATAGTCGTTAGGATAACAACTTCTATTCTTGATTCTGCATTAAAACTAACTTTATCTGCATATAGAAACAATAATTTAAACAACACAAAATATTTTTGATTTGAAATAATTAATCATGTTTAAATATTTCATAATAATTTGAATAATTTTTATTACGAACAAATATGAACGTTAAAGCACATCATGCTATAAAATCAATTGATCACATTTAAATATTTCATAAGAATTTGAATAATTTTTATTATAAATAAATTTAAACATTAAAGCACAATATAATATAAAATATGATTTTGATATTTATGTGAAAGACATTTTTTTTTCATATTTAAAAATAAATGATTTAATCATATTTAAATATTTCATAAAAATTTGAATAATTTCGATTATGAACAAATGTAAACGTTAAAGTAAAAATATAATATAAAATATTATTTATATTTATGTGAAAGACACTTTAATTTCTTTTTTCATATTTAAAATAATTTTAAAATATTTTCGTCTTTTTTTAATTTTAATCAAAGTTAATTTAATAAAATAATAATAAATAAAAACTTATTTGAATTTAGAATTTCTTTGTACATATTTCTTATGTTTAAATATATGTAAAATTACTGTACATAGATGATCAAATAGAAATACATATTTAGAATATGTTATTATTAAAACTTTTGTTACATAATTAGACTATCTACAAAGATTTTGGATCGTCAAATAATTCAATAAATAATATAAAAATAATAATTATAATAATAAAAGTAATATTAATCATGACAAAATTTTTTTTTGAGTTTAAATGATTATAAATTTTATGAAGCTACTGAAATATTTTATTATAAAATATTAAGCATGATTGATAGAATGATTTTATTTTGATAAATTAACAAAACATACGTTGCATCTCTCAAATTTAAAAAAAAAAATATTAATATTATATATATAAAATAAATTATATAAGACATGTGAATAAAAAATATTTGATAATATTATAAGAAATTAATTATATATTTTATATTTAATTTTTTTATGTATATTTATATTTTATAATATTTTTTTAAATAAATGAAAGTATACGTTAGTATGAATATTATATAAAAAAAATTAAGATTGTAATTTAATTATCTTTCTACAGATACAATATATATTTAAGAGTGATCAGATAACTTTAATAATTTTGTTAAGATGGATTTTAAAATCATAAATAGAATTTAAATTTAACTTAACTTCATAAATTTTTATAAAGTGAAATTTACATAAAAAAATCTAATATTTTTAAATAAATTATGTTTTTAATATGTATAATAATTTTTACTCATTTTTTTTTCAAAAAAAAAGTAAGTCTTTTGTTTTCTGAAAACAATGTTTTCATATATTTTATATCTTTATATGTTATTTGTTATTGGACCTATTACTTTATAGTTAAAAGTAATAACAATAAATAAAACCAAAGTAATTATACTTTTAACATTGTAAGTATGAAAATGTGAACAATTTTTTTTATCATTTGGATACTAAAAATGGGAACACACATTAGTTTCCACTAGCTAATGAATAAATAAAATACTTCATTTTTACTTTTTACTGCAATGTAAGTACTCCATTACTCAGCAGCACTGCATTCCATGGAAAATACCAACTCAGCTTCAACCATATTTATTTGCTTTTTTCCTCTTTTGTACAAATAATCAAATGCATCACTTCTCCCAAGGAATGTGCTATTTAATGCTAAGAAATGCTGAGTAACCTTGAAATTTCAATTTCTGCCATCACTCTCATCAAGATTTTTCTCAGTTACGTTACTTTCCCTGATAAATACCTTCTGCACCCTTTTTTCTCTGTCACCATTCTGCAATCTCTTTCCTTTTCTGTCATTGTTCATCTTTCCTCACCTACTACAACCATGATCAGCGGCCAAGAACTATATAACACTCTTTCAGCTCTTGTGCCACTCTATGTGCCCATGATTCTAGCCTATGCCTCCGTCCTGTGGTGGAAGATCATCACGCCGGAACAGTGCTCCGGCATAAACCGCTTCGTCGCATTTTTCTCAGCTCCTCTCCTTAACTTCTACTTCCTAGCTACCAACAACCCTTACACTATAAACCTGAGGTTCATAGCTGCAGACACCCTTCAGAAATTGGTGATTCTGGGTGCTCTTTCTCTGTGGTCTGTCTTCACAAAGTGCGGCAGCATCGAGGGGACCATCACCCTCTTCTCACTCTCTACGCTGCCCAACACGGTGGTCGTCGGCGTGCCGCTTCTGACGGCCATGTACGGCGACTCAACGGCCAGCCTCATGAGTCACATTTTCGTCATGCAGGGGGTGGTCTGGTTCACTCTGGTGCTGTTCTTGTACGAATACAGAGCCGCCAGAAGCCTTGTTTGGAAGCAGTTCCCTGAGAACGGAGGCTCCATCTCGTCGTTCTCCGTTGACTCCGATGTTCTCTCGCTCGGCGAGAACGAGGCGTTGCAAACTGAAGCCGAAATGGGAGAAAACGGCGAGGTTCATGTGGTGGTGAAGAGCCCTTCCTTCAACAAGTCTCCTAACTCTTCAACAGAGATTTTCTCCATGCAAAGATCTTTGAGCTTTAACACCACACGTGATCTCCGAGAGCAGGGTTCCGAACTAGGAATGTCCAAGATCCATGACGAGAAAATGTGGAAGGACACTATTTGTAACCAAGGTTTATTTTCTTCTCAGTATTTTATGGTTTCATATTAATTAAAACAGTTAAATAAATTATATAAAAGTTTCTATAAATTAACTAATACTTAATTTATGAAACAATTTCATTTATTTTTTATATTGTTTCTTAAATGTTTTTGTTATGGAAGAGTTTGTCTCCATATTTCTTAATATTTAATAAAAAAAATCAAGGGAAAAAGCCACGTTTCCTGGTCACAAGTGAAACATTATAGCAAAATATTTGTGAGTGATTTATATTTTTAATTACTTTTGTTGTATAATGCAAAAATATTTATCGATTTTATTGATAATTAAGTTTTGTTAGAAAATTTAACTGATTATTTTAATATAAAAAATGAATTTTTTCATCTTCAGACTTTGTATTTTCTTAATTTAACATAATTTTTTCTTTAAAAATAAATATGTTTTGTCCTTTACATATTACCGTTTTCTTTCCTAAAAAATTATGGGTTTTCGTGTCTTCCACTGTAAAAATCTTGATTTTAATTTCTACCAGCCTGGCGTGTGAAAATATTGACTATGATGACGTTATCGAGAAATAAAATAAAAAGTACATATTTTGAGGAACTGAAAAAAAAAGTAAAACATTTCCAATAACTAAAAAAACATAAAATATTACATGAACAGAAAATAACCTATGGAAAAACAAAAACATATTGATTATTGTTAATAAATTGTTCATCTTCACTTTTTCTTTCTTCTTTGTTTATCAAAATGACATTCTATGGAGCTAGTCGTAATTGTGAAAAAAATAGTTCCAAATCTCTTATTCTGAATAAACTCTAAATTTTATAGATATATTTTATTTTTCTACAAACATATTATTTTGTATTTAAGTTTTTAGTTTTTGTAAATTTATTACTTTTGTCTGTAGTCTTTGTGCATGTGTTGTGATTGGTTTCAAGAATGATATTTTAACAGTTGTCATTTCATATAACTACTAAAAAAAAAAAAGTGAGTTGTTAACAAATTATATTTTTTTATTACTGTTAATCCTCAATTATATAACATAACATGGTCATTGTTAGTCACATCAATACATTTGTAGTGGGGAGAGACAATAAATAGTAAAATCGAGATTTTTAAATTTTCAACAACAAAAATCCAAAAAACTAAAAAATTGGAGTGAAAAGATATTTGATGGAGTAAAAAAATTGATGATGGTCACTGTAGACTAATGTAAACTATGTTATTTTACATGCAGTGAAGCATGAATCTATTGTGATGATGAGTAATCTTAAAGCAATTGGAGACACAGAGGTTGGAAGTGTGGATACTTTAAGCGAGGGCCTAAAAGAGGTGAAAATTGAAGAAGGAGATTCATACAATAAAAAACAGCAAATGCCACGAACCAGTGTCATAACAAGGCTCGTTCTCACCATGGTTTGGAGGAATCTAATTAGAAACCCTAATAGCTATGCTTGTGCAATTGGACTCGCATGGTCCCTCATATCATTTAGGTATTTTCAACAAATTTTATTCTTATTATTATTATCATAAACAATTTGTGGTATGTTTTTTTTTCATTTTTGTTGCTTAATAAAAAAAATTAAAATAAAAAACAACAATTACCAAAAGTTATAAAAGAATTTATTACACGATTTCCTTTTTTAGATGATTTAGGATATTGAATTCCTTTTAAATATGATTCTTTAACATGAAATCGAGAGCATATATAATATAATATTGTTTTAATAGTGTTAAAAATTTAAATTCAGATTAATGACAGTTTAAATGCGCATTTTTTTCCTTTATTTGTTAATACATCTTAAGACAAAACTATTGTGGAATTTCTAGGTGAATTAAGCAGCGTTTTGAACCGGGACTACCTACTCATCTATTTTCAAACATCTACCACATCAAGAAAAAAAAAATTAACAACACATATTAAATAATTCTAACTCAAATCTCTGCTATCTTTGACCAGAACAATTAGCAATTATTTATGCAAGAGTAAAATCGTACAAAGAATATATAGAAAAATATAATTGTAAAAATTGTATCACTTTTATATATTATTATTATTATTTCTCTTGATAAAAAAAGTTGTTGTTTTCATTCACAGGTGGAATATAAAAATTCCGTTGATTGTAGATGGTTCCATTACAATATTGTCAAAAACTGGGACAGGAATGGCCATGTTCAGTCTGGGTATAGTCTTCAACATTATTTTATTCATTTATGATGAGAGTGTCATTGTCAACTGATTTAGGCTCAAAACAATAGCTTTTTCTACCCTAAAATATTCATTCTATACAGGTGTGACATTAAACCATTAGGCCAACTAGTTGTGGCCCTGCAAAATATATATATATATATATATATATATATATATATATATATATATATATATTTCATTTTGTTCCTTGGACTAACATAACCATGAAACAACACACGGACACAAAAGCATTTAAAATTTTGAAAAAAAAAAAGGTTAGTGTTGTTAAGAATAAGGTAAATTTAAACAATTGAAAAATGATAAAAATGTAATTTTCATGTATCCCCATAAAAAATTTACTATTAATAATTTCTTAACATTTGTGATTATTGTATTCTGTATTGATATATTTACGTGGATGACTAACTAAATATATAGGTTTATTCATGGCATTACAACCCAAAATCGTTGCTTGTGGAAAGACTTGGACAACAGTATCTATGGTGGCTCGATTCGTGGTTGGTCCATCAGTGATTGCTATAGCTGCCATAGCCATCGGTCTCCGAGGAGATCTTTTACGTATTGCTATTGTTCAAGTAAGTAAAACCCATTTACAATTTCCTCATCTTAATCAAACTAAATAATACTTCCTATGCCTTTTCAAATAATAAAATCACCCTTCTTCTCTAAACATTACAATATTCTTAATAGTTACATTCCATTTATATATATATATATATATATTTATTTATTTATTTATTGAGAGACATATGACTATTTATCTCACCGTTTCTCAATTTTGCAGGCTGCTCTTCCCCAATCTATCCTCTCTTTTGTATTTGCCAAAGAGTATAATATCCACACAGACATAATTAGCACTGCGTAAGCGCATATATTTTTAAATTTATAGATATTTACAAAAACTATTTTTCGCCTTATGAATACAACAAATTAACAAGAAAATATTAAGACAATTTTCTAAATTCGTAGGATTATATTTGGAACGGTGATTTCGTTGCCCATTACAGTATTATACTTCGTGCTGCTTGGACTCAATTAACTCGTTGTTTGGAGGCAAGGGAAGAGGAAAATAAAAGTAGGTATATTTATGGTAAAAATTTGTCAAAACTTTGTTCATGCATATCAACACTCAATAACTTACAACATTATAGAAAATAATATACTGAAAAATCTTAAATTATATTAAAGTTGAAGTTATAATGGTGCTTTATAATCATTTTTCTTGATTATCAAAACCCTTTTCAAGGATAAAAAAAATTCTAATTGTTTGTAGAAATCAAGTGAATAATACATAGAATATAATGAACTTAATGCAGGATGGTAGAAAACCAATATAGGAATCAACATGTATATAGCATATATTTTATCTTTTTTAAAAAACAAGAGTGAAGGGAAGATCCTATCAACATAGGATTTGGATTTCCCAATTGAGAGAAGAAGTCCTCTTTAATAAAATTTAATCATTTATTGTATTTATTAATTAATATTCATTGTAAAAGTAAAAAATAACTAATTTATTATTATTTTAAAATAGACTTACATGTTTTTTATTATTTTTTTATAAACTTAATTTATTTTTATTTTAACGTAAAATAAAATTTTTTTTGCTATTATTAGATGAAGCAAGATGTTCCATCTCTATTAGGAACTTTGATATGTAGGAAAAATGTTGTAAGGGGCTAATTGTAACTAAAAGTTTTGCTCTACACACGTGAAATTGAGAGATCTGCTTTTTTGTATTTTTCTCAACTATATAATAATTTTATGCATTTAATTATGTACTATTTAATAATTTTTTTAGTTTAATTTATGTATTTTGTATCTTCTAAGTTCTAATATTTATTTTTATCTTGTACAATTTCTTGTTACAGGTCTAGATTCACCAGCAAAAGCAAAATGTTCCTCTTCTACAGTAGACAAGAACCACAAAATCATGGATAATCATATTTTCCGGCTTAGTCACTTGTAGGATTTATTTTATCAAACAGTAGTTCTTAATATTTCGTGCTTCTATATTTGGTTGTGTTTATTAAACATTTAGATTTAGAAGAATTTTTGTGGTATTCACTTGGAAAGTCATGAATGATATTTTAATGTTTTATAAAAAAATGTTTTTGATGATTGTTTGTTGTCTGTTTCATTAGAATAGTAAAAACAATTTCAAACATAAATCCACATAATTATACAAATAATATATTTGAGAAAAATAAATTAAAAATTAATATTCTAATTTAAATAAAATAAATTATTATTATTAAACCAAAGAGATTATTATTATATATATGTGCATACATGTGAGTGTGTATGTTTGTGTGGAGTACACGTGCATGGATGTGCAGGGGGATTGCGGTGGGCTGGTGGGACGAGTGGGATGTGCTTGATTAAATAAGTGAGAATATATATCATTTAATTTTTTTACATATTAAATTATATTTTACATTTAATTCTTTGTATATATGATTAAAATCATAAGAAAAGTTTATTAAACTTGAATTATGGATATGTTTTCTTATTTAAATTTTTGAATACCTTTAATTATTGACTTGAATTTTATGACTTATTAGAAATGTAAGTTCAAGTTTAATTTCCTCCATAAGAATGTTAAACATTGTTGGTAGTTTAAGATTAAGTTTTGAGTTGACTTTATTTTGATAAATTAATGAGCATATGTTGTAGTTTTTGGAAACTGGTAAATAAAAGATATATATATATATATAGTGTGCATGAGTAGGTTATAAATGAACTTTATTAACATATACTAAAATTGTTTGTTTAGTTTTTTTACTTATAGAAATTCTCAGTCTTAGAATTGACTTTTCATTTTCCTCTCTCATTTGTAATATTGGTTATTTGATGGAGAACTAATTATTAATTTTTAGTTCATAAAATCAAGAACATACCGTTGTAATTTAGTTTTGCACGAATCATTTAATGTTATTTGTGAATGACATTTTGTGATTGTAATATGTGTTTTTTATTTTAGAAATAAAATTAAAAAAAATTTAATCATGATTTGATAATTGGATACATATTAAATTACATTATGTTTTGATTTGATTTATACTTTTTTGTTCAATTATCTTAGTTTAATTCAATTTGTTAATTGAACCAATTAATTGTTTAGATATGGATGTTTAATTATCTTAGTTTAATTTAATTTGTTAATTGAACCAATTAACCGTTTAGATATGGATTTGAATATTTAGAAATCTATGATAAGAATAATTATTTGAATCTTGATTCTATGTATTGACCTGTTTTGTATTTCCTAATTATGTTTTTGTTTAAGAGTCCCCAAATTAATTTATAAGGAATGGATACTAAGTTGAATTAGGTTGTTTTTTATATTACCAAATTTTTGACAAAACTTAAATACTTTGATTTCAAAATGACATTGAAAATCAGAGAGTTTTATGTAACACCTCATAAAATTAAAGCTTATATTAAGGCCACTAAAGTATTAACATCATGCATATCTTACAATATTCCATAATTAACATGCATCAAGATTACATAATAATGCTAAACTGAAATTTCAAAACATATTTACAATATCAGATACATGTTTTTCAAAATATAATACTAGTCCTAATGATATCCTTCAACCTAGGTGATCTCCCAAAGATCCATCTACAACACCATCTGCTCCCGTGTCAAGACACGATCATCACAGACAGAAAAATCAAACACAACAAAACCAAAAGCAAAGGGTAAGCTAACCAAATTTTAACAAATCAAAAATTTCATGTATCAACACAATATAAGAATCTAACACACTACAAATATGATTCTACTTCCGGAAGACTTGTGCATTGAATAGACCTCGAGATATGAACCTATCATACATCTCCAAACTGTGAATCCACACAGTCCCTACACAAATGAATCATCAATCATGTATGACAGGGTTAGTCCCCCTGAGACTTTTCTGACCAGCTATATTTCAAGCTGCAGTCACCCAGTTCAGACCTCCTTCGACTCTTACCACCTAGTAATGATCATCTATTTGATTCCTATTACTAGTAGAGTCAG
>Ga0209700_106961_pt1 | contig 16696 bp, 10 predicted proteins | sample SiratroredBW_FD_187528 | JGI IMG/M metagenome (GOLD analysis project Ga0209700, IMG submission 187528) | Root nodule microbial communities of legume samples collected from California, USA - Siratro red BW (SPAdes) (version 2) | ecosystem: Host-associated > Plants > Roots > Nodule | place: USA...
ACCTTCACCACGAAACCACGATCTCCCTCATTCATCTCATCACCGCACCACCTTCAAACCCACTCTTGTGCCACTGCTCCCCGCTGCCCTGCACCTCCACGTATTTTCCAACACCTTCCACAACCATTACGAGACCATCATGAAGCAACCATTCCAAAATGCCACCAAAACTGCACCATTAAAGCCTTGGCTGCCAGCCACCGTCCATTCCAAACACCTTGTTCACTTGCACCACTCAAAACTGCCACCAACCTCACTTCGAACGTCCCAAAACCACCACTCTCTCTACCAAAACTGCACTACCATGGCTGGCTTCCCTTACCGTCGAGCACTATCGCCAAGGGAAGACGCAAAACGTCATCATGCTTTGCGTAACCATGCACCCTCACGAGGCCCGCTCGATTCCCCGAGAACCGCCACCAGGAGCGTTCGAAACAGCACCTCCTCCATGCATCCACGCTCACCACCCTCCAACAAACCAAACCGCCACTCCAACAGCCATTATGATCATCTCCACCGCGGCCAGCAGCATTCCAAGCGCCTCCGAGCACCTTCACGGCCACGTTCAAGCCCTGCGCCACCACAAAACTCCATCGAAGTCACCATGCCTTATTGATACCATGACCTCAACCTTGGCCGAAACCACTGCATCACACAGTCCTCGTTCCCGCTCCAAACAGCCAAAGAATCGACCCTTACCATGCGCCGCCGCCGTCGTTAACGCTACCGTCGGCAGCGTCCGCCATCGCCGTCGACGGTGCTACCGTCATCACCGCTCCTCCCAGCCATGGCCGCCGCCGCCACTTGAACCCGTGCCATTCTTGTTTTCAAATCACTCCAAACCCTAGATGGGTCCTGGTTAGTGGGGGTGCTATATGCACCCCCACATATTCAACTTTGCACCTGTGCCTATCTTCGTTCCTAAAATACCCTTATTCATGGTATCCCTAATTAGTGGGTTTGCCTTCTGCACCCCTGTATTGCATCTTGCACCCCAACTTTTTCTAGTACCCAAAATATCCCTTATTGGGTGGGGTTTTGACTAGTGGGGCTGTTCTTTGCACCCCACTGATTTGAGTTTGCACCTGTGCTGCAACTCAATTACCAAACTGCCCTTAACATAAGTAAGTTTCTCATCAGGGGTTTGCTTTCTGCACCCCATCTTTTGCGCCTACACCCCAAGCTCTTCACAATCCCAAAAATACTCTTTTTGACTAGTTGAACTACTTTCTGCACCTCCCTTAATTGCGATCTACACCTTATACTTTTTTTTTTGAATTTCAAAATCACCCCTCACAAATACTCAAGTAAAGAACTACGTAACTTTGATTCTCTATCCTGATAGAGATACGTAGGAGCGAGGTCAAATCCTTGTCGGGCTCCCCCTTTTAAAATAAAAAATGTTGTTTTGTTATTATTTGCATTATATTCTTTTGGAAAAGATAAATATTTTAAAAAAACCACACTATTTTTGTTTTACTTATTTAATTAAAGGTACCGCCTTAGGGCGGGCGTTGTAGGGGTGCTAATACCTTCCCCACACGTAACCGACTCCCGGACTCTGAATCCGGTTTTGTGAACTTGCCTTATCCGATTTTTTTGGTTTTTCCATAGTTTTTTCCTTTAATAAATTATGGTGGCGACTTCTCTGTTTTATTAAAACTTAAAACATTTTTAAGATTGTCGTCCCGGTTGCGACAGATGGTGACTCCACTGGGGACTCTTTTAGAGAATGAGGCCAATTTAATTAAATAAGTAAAATTTGTGTGGTTTTCTAATCTTTATTTTTCCTTGCTTATTATACGTCTTTTATTTTTGTATATATTTGTTTATAATCTTAGGATTATTAAATATAGTTATATGTCATATATGCTTGTATATTGTTGGAATATTGAACCCTAGGGTAGAAGACATGTCATGTATATCTGCCTGGGAATTTTTTGATTGTTTTGCAGGTGGGGGTTGGGTATGCATTGTTCTCCCTTCACACACACACCTTTGCATACCATGAGTGGGGCCCTATACCCGGGTCTGTGGAGCTTTAGAAATAGAGGAGTTGTGTAGCAAAACTGGGCAGATGTACTTCCTCACCCAGGTGTGTGAAAACTCCAGCTAGAGTTTGTTCCCTTTATTCTCATGTCTATAAAGATTGTCATTACTGACTGATATGGATGTGTGGTAAAGGGGGTCATAGCTCTAGTGGCCTTTATTAGGAAATTAGGATAAGCCACCCTTTTGTGAGTACATTCATATGCTTAGAACTTTAACCTCACTAGGGCAAACCTTAATTAGGACACTAAGGGAGACTCTTTGCGGCTTAACTATCCACTACAACAAGCATTAAGATTATTTTTTAAAAATGTATATAATATGTATTTCTTACATGCGTTTAGGCATCTTCATGCACATTCTCAAATAAAATTCCATGCATATGATTGCATTTATGCATTTTCTCCATTTTTACGTCTTTATTTGCATAAAATAAAAAAAAATTTATTAATATATGCATTCTCGTTCAAAAAATAAAATGAAAAATTCATTGATTGCATTCTCATATTCTCATAAATAAAAAGGATTCATGCATGCGTTTTCGTATAGTTATAAATATATATACGCGTTTTCGTATAGTTATATTTTGGCATTATATTTATTATCTTATTTTTGAAAAATTTTATTTTCTTGATTTTTCAGTCGAACTATAACTTTGAGCATACGCAATGGAGTTTAATATGGAACCTGAGAGGACTCGTGAGACGGGAAACACGAAAAAGAAAATGAAAGTCAAGGTTTTGGAAAATGATTTGGCTGATCTTAGAGAGCTAGGGCAAAAGCTAAGGGCGGTGCAAAGAACCATTTTCAAGAGTAGATATGGAAACCTGTTGGAATTATTGGAAGTGCAAGTTCAAGTACATGCCATTACTGAATTAGTTTAGTATTATGACCATCCATTGAGGTGTTTCACCTTCTGTGATTTTCAGTTGGTGCCAACTTTTGAGGAGTATGCCCAAATATTGGATATGCCCATAGATAAGGTGATGCCTTATCAACATTTAGACCAACCTATCTCCATGTCTACTTTCGCAACAATTATGAGGTTACCTGCGAGAGATTTAGAAGACAGATTTGTTTGGGAGGGTCAGAAAGGATTTTCTCTGAGTTTTTTGATGGAATACCTGCATCAGTTAGGCGAGGAAAGAGATTGGGAAGTTTTCATGGATGTTTTTGCTTTGGCTCTTTTTGGAATTATGTTGTTCCCCAAGACTCAACGTTTTGTGGATAATGCTGCAATCAGTGTTTATATTGCTTATTGGACTCGGAGCGAAAGCCCAGTCACTGCAATTTTAGCTGATACCTATTTAGCCCTCAACTCGTGCAATCCGAGAAAAAAGACTAGGATGGCATGTTGCTCGCCTGCTTTGTTTGTTTGGCTAGCCTCGCGTTTTGAGGAAAGGGTAGTTGGAATCAAATGCCCTGTAGAATCTGTCAAGCAACAAAGGCTAGAAATAAAAAGCAAGGATGAATGGTCTTAGTATATGGCGTCCTTAACCCAAGGAAAAATTGAGTGGCAACCGGCATGGCAGCAACGATCCCAATTGGTATACCAATGCGCCAAGTTCCTCAATCTGCCGCTCATAGGGACTAAGGGTTATATTAACTACAACCCAGTATTGGCTCAAAGGCAGTTTGGACATCCAATTAGGGGGGCTCCTACCTCATATGTTATAGAACCTCTTTTGTTTCTATATAAAGATGGTTTAACTAATGAGATAGTACCTAGGATTCGTAAAGCTTGGGAAAAGAGGATCATCGTGGGGAAAGACACTAGACCCTATGCTATGAATACAGAAATACCATATCAGCGTTGGTTGGCGGATCGAGTGGAAACGGTTAAATTACCTTTTAAATTGAATTCCCCAACTTTATTGGAAGAGGAGACTTCCTTAGAAAAGGAGTCAGAAGAAGAAGAAGAAGAGTCAGAGGAAATAAGGCAGTTGAAGAGGGAGATTGAGGAATTGAAAGGCGAGAATGTAATCATTACAAAGAAACTGAAGCAAGAGGAAAAACACACTCAAAGAATCCAGCGAGACTTGGAGGATGTGAATGTAGAGTTGTTAAAAAAGAATTATGAAATAGATGAAGCGTTCTCTATAGTGAGTAAGTGGATAGCTATGTATGATGAGTCTAGAAGAGAAAATACGGAAGTATTGGACAAATTCCATGATCTCCAAGGTCGCATTAATGACATGGAGCGCTCGGTTGAAGAATGGGAGGACAAGGCAAAGAAGGAATTTGAACTACGGCTAGAGGAAGAGATGAACTACACGGCTAAAATTATTCAATTGGATGAATCACTAGAGGAGCGTGAGCAAACCCTCGGGTATTGGAAGACTCGTTTCTCTCAGTCGGCCTCATTGGCTAATGGGGCAATTGAAGATGTTCCTAGAATGTTAAAGGAAGCTGACGTATCTTTGATGTTCCGTCAAGTACCGAAGGAAGTGGAAAGCTTTGTAGAGCATTGCAAGGGATTGGTGGGATTGATGAAGAAAATGGTTGTCGTAATAGGATTTAGTTAGCTTGTTTCTTGTTTTTATTTTTCTTTTCTACAGTACAATGTAATAAAGTTGTCCTTTGACAACATTTAGTTTAGTTAGTTTGTTTTTCCCTTTCCTGTTTTGAATGCAATAAGGCTGTCAGTTGGCAGCCCCGTTTCCCATTAATGAATGAAGTTCAGTTTCCTATTAATTTTCTATGCGTATGCTACAATTCTTATAGTTCACGTTTTTGTACCCCTTTTCCATTTTGCATAATTTTTCATCTTTGTAATTAACCCCATTCAACTAATAAAAACACTAATAATTATCAAAATAATAATAATACTAATACTGCTACTACTACTAATAATGATAATAACATTTTTGCATCTTATATTTTGGCATTTTTCTCTCTAACTTTTTTAAAATAAAATAACAGAAAAGGCATAATAACTGCTAAATTTCCACAACACCTGTACGGAACTCGTGCAAATCGCAAAATGATAGAAAATTTGGGCGAAGCAGTTGAATCTGTGAAGAATGACGTTAATCAACTGAAGGACCAAATGAGACAGATACTTGAGGCCTTAGCTGCTCTGAAGAGCACTAGGGAAAGTCAAGTGGTTAGAAATGAAGAAGCAACCTCTTCCAATCCTGTGGTGCAACAGATTGGAACAATTCCGGTACCAAGACTTGATCATACTGGCTGGCCTTCATATGGTCTCCCTCCCAATTATAGTCCCACTTATGAGGGTCAAGCGGAGCAAGAACAACCACCACCACTTATTTTGGTGAATCCTTCCGGGACACCTGTGAATCAACCCGATTCGATTCATATACAACCAAATGCCGACATAACTAGAATAAATGTTGGGGGTCCAGTAGTCCCTACGGCTACACAACCCACTGTTCAACCTCGCGTTCTGCAAGAAATGTCTCATGATGCAGAAGAATCCAAGAACAAGTTAGAGTTTCTAGAAGAAAGACTCAAGGCCATTGAAGGAGGAGGCGGTTTTGGATTTGGGAACGCTGCAGGTCTATGTTTGGTACCTGATGTTGTGATTCCTCCCAAGTTCAAGGTACCTGATTTTGAGAAGTATAGGGGTGCCTCATGTCCAAAGAATCACTTAACTATGTATTGCCGAAAGATGGCTGCACATGCTGGTGATGAAAAGCTACTAATACACTTCTTCCAAGACAGCTTAGCAGGCACTGCTCTAAGCTGGTATATGCATCTGGAACCGACCCGAATTAGATCATGGAACGACTTAGTAGATGTTTTCTTGAAACAATACAAGTATAATGTCGATATGGCTCCTGATAGACTGCAGTTACAGAATATGTCGAAAAAAGGCGGTGATACTTTTAAAGAGTATGCTCAACGATGGAGGGAATTGGCTGCTCAAGTGGAACCACCCTTGCATAATAAGGAAATGGTGACTATGTTCATGAGTACTTTACAGTCACCCTTCTATAAACATATGGTGGGCAGTGTTTCCTCTAATTTTGCTGACATTGTCATCATTGGGGAAAGAATTGAGCTGGGGTTGAAAACTGGCAAAATTGCACAAGGTACAGCGACGATCGGTAAGAAAACGGGGTTTAACTTGAGGAAGAAAAAAGAAGGTGAAGGACAAGTAGCTTCAACCACAACTCAGTGGGGAGGATATCCATCAACTCGGTATAGGCCGGAGCATTCCCATACCTCTTATACTGCAAGTACACAACCTGTGTATCAACAAAATGTGCCTCCGGTAATACGACCTTCTTCCGTGCCTCCCAATGTTTATATGCCCAAGCAAAATTGGAGGAATGAAGTGGAACCAAATGCTAATCAACCTCAAGGGCAGAGTTCATTCCAAAAAAGGGAACAGATTCAGTTCACTCCCATTCTGATGTCATACACAGAGCTTCTGCCTAGTCTTCTTCAAAGTGCTTTGGTTGCAATAAGCCCTATGAAACCCCCTCAACCACCTTATTCCAGGAATTATGACCCTAACGCTAAGTGTGAATATCATGGTGGAGTTGTGGGGCACTCCATTGAGAACTACAGGCAGTTTAAGTACAAGGTTCAACAATTGATAGATGCGGGATGGTTAACCTTTCAAGAAGATAAACCAAATGTGGAAAAGAATCCTTTGTCCAGCCATGCAAGTCCCTCAACTAATGCCATTTTGAGAGACGTATGTCAAAGTTTAGTGAGAAAAGTTGAAGATATCAAGAGCCCATTAAAAGACATTTTTACATTGATCTGTCAAATGGGGTATTTCAAATCTGGGGGCAAGCCAGAAGGTACGTGTGGATTTCATGCTAGCCAAGAATACTCGATTGATGAGTGTTATGAATTCAGAAGTTTTCTGCAAGATTTGTTAGATAGACACGTATTACAAGTTTGTCACCTAAGTGAAGAGGAAGAAGTATATACTCAGACCAGCGAAGACCCCAAATTGTACGGTCCAAAACCACTAGTATTGCATTTTGCTAAAAGTCCAATAATACTTGGAGAAAGATGACCCGTGGTGATACAGACTCCATCCCCTTTTCCATATAAAAGTGATAAGGCAGTTCCATGAAAATATGGGGTCAGTGTTCTGGAAAGTGATTCAAATGGAAAGCAAGCTAACGAAATCATAGACATTGATAAGTCCACCGTGGATAATATTTCTGGGGTTGGAGGAATGACGAGAAGTGGTCGCCTTTTCGCTCCATCGGAGTTGAGGAATGGCAAAAGCCTAGAGAAGACCAGTGAAGGGGTTACTATCGAGAAAGCTAAGGCGTTTCTGAAAGGAAAGGCCTTGCAAGCTAACCAAGAGCCTGAAGGGAAGGACAACAAGGAAATTTCTGATGAAGCAGCTGGTGAATTTTTGCGATTTATACAACAAAGTGATTGATCAATTGAACCGCATGCCGACAAGGATTTCACTGTTGGATTTGCTGATGCATTCTACTTCTCATCGAAAACTGTTAATGAAGATCCTTAATGGAGCTCATGTGGAACGTGATATATCCCTGAATCAGTTTAAAGGAATTGTGAGCCACATTAGAGCAAACGACTACCTTACATTTACTGAAGATGAAATACCCACTGAAGGAAGAGGTAATAACAAGGCTTTGCATATATCAGTCAAGTGTAGGGACTACGTGCTGGCAAGAGTACTTATTGACAATGGCTCACCCTGAACGTCATGCCAAAATTAGCGTTGGATAAAATATCTTGTGAAGGGGCATATCTACGCCCTAGCAGCATGGTTGTAAGAGCTTTTGATGGAAGTCGGAGAGAGGTTATTGGTGAAATTGAACTGCCTATACAAGTAAGATCCTGTACCTTTCAAGTCCTGTTCCAAGTGATAGATAAACTTCCTGCCTACAGCTGTTTGCTCGGGCGTCCTTGGATACACTCAGCAGGTGTTGTACCCTCTACATTGCATCAGAAGCTTAAGTTCATGTTCAATGACAAGCTAATCATAGTCTCGAGTGAGGAAGACTTCCTAGTGAGTGGACCGTTACCTACTCCCTATATCGAGACTGCTGAAGAGGCTCTAGAAACTTCTTTCCAAGCCCTAGAGATTGTGGGAACCATGTACGTTGAACCTTTTAAGATCAATCCATGCTTATCAAAAGCATCGGTAATGGTGGCAAAAACCATGCTGAAGGAAGGATACAAGCATGGACAGGCGTTGGGAAAAAGTGGTCAAGGACTCTTGTACCCGCTCAAGTTAATTGAGAACAAAGGAAGACATGGATTGGGTTACAAACCCACTTGGGCAGACAAGAAGAAAATGTTCAAGGGAAGAACAGAAGGAATTACCCTATGCGATATACGGCAATCATTTCGAAGCGCATGATGGATAAATACTGACCAAGTGGCTGTGATTGAAGGAGCACCAATTAAAGGAAGTCTGAATCTCGTGCGCCCTTGCCTTCCTAATGCGAGAATCAACAATTGGGAGTTCTAAGATTTACCCATGGTGTTTGCTAATGATGAAATGTAATCGTTGTTTTTCGTTTTTTTTTTTCCGTTCTTTGCAAATAAAGCCTTGGTTTAGGCTTAAAAATTTGTGTTTCTCAAATTCAATAAAGTCTTGGTTTGGGCTTAAAACTTTGTGATTTCCAAGTTCAATTAATAAAAGTTAGTTTGCATTTCTTTTCCAATAAGTTTGTGGCTTCTCTATTTTCTTTCTTGCCTATTTATTTGCATAAAATCGAATAATACAGATGCGATGATTTTGAAAACTTGAGTATTTCGCATCCAAATTTTGAACTCCCTGTCGAGGATACAGAAAATGATTATGATGAAGACTATGAACCCCCTCCAGAATTGCTGAGATTGGTAGAACAAGAGACAAGAGAAATCAAACCACATGAAGAAATACTTGAAACGATTAATCTAGGAGAAGAAAAACATGTCAAGATTGGAACTAGTTTGACAAAAGAGATGCAAGAATGGTTATGCTCTTTGTTAAGGGAATTTAAAGATATTTTTGCTTGGTCCTATCAAGACATGCCCGGGCTAGATCCTGGTATAGTACAACATGAGTTGCCTCTTAAACCGGAATGTTCTCCGGTTAAGCAGAAATTAAGAAGAATGAAACCTGAAATGGCACTGAAGATAAAAGAAGAAGTGGAAAAACAATTTAATGCGGGTTTTCTGGCGGTAGCCAAATACCCCCAATGGGTAGCAAATGTCGTACCAGTGCCGAAGAAAGATGGGAAGGTGAGAATGTGCGTGGATTATCGAGATTTGAATAGGGCAAGTCCTAAGGATGACTTTCCACTACCACATATTGACACGTTAGTAGACAACACTGCTACATCTTCATTGTACTCATTCATGGATGGTTTTTCCGGGTATAATCAGATTAAGATGGCACCGAAAGATATGGAGAAGACCACGTTCATTACTTTATGGGGAACCTTTTGTTATAAAGTGATGTCATTCGGACTTAAAAATGCTGGCGCAACATATCAAAGAGCGATGGTAGCCCTTTTTCATGACATGATGCACAAAGAAATTGAAGTTTATGTTGATGATATGATTGCCAAGTCAAAATCTGAAGAAGAACATCTATCCAATTTGAGAAAATTGTTTGAAAGATTAAGAAAATTCAAGCTCAGATTGAATCCGGCAAAATGCACTTTTGGCGTGAGATCTGGAAAACTTCTAGGTTTCATTGTAAGTCAAAAAGGGATCGAAGTGGACCCAGACAAGGTGCGTGCAATTATACAAATGCCCCATCCAGGCACAGAAAAAGAAATTTGAGGTTTTCTAGGAAGACTAAATTATATTGCTAGATTTATTTCTCATCTAACTTCCACTTGCGAGCCCATATTTAAATTGCTGCGCAAGAATCAACCCAAGGAATGGAATGAAGAATGTCAAATAGCTTTTGAAAAGATAAAGCAATATCTGCAAGAACCCCAGTTTTACGTCCGCCGGTCCCTGGGCGACCTCTTATTTTATACTTGACAGTGTTAGATGGATCAATGGGTTGTGTTTTAGGTCAGCATGATGAAACGGGAAGGAAAGAGCATGCCATTTATTACTTGAGCAAAAGATTTACAGATTGTGAGCAAAGGTATTCTGTATTAGAACGGACTTGTTGTGCTTTAGCTTGGGCTGCCCATAGATTAAGACAGTACATGCTCAGTCACACAACATTGTTAATCTCCAAGATGGATCCAATCAAGTACATCTTTGACAAACCTGCTCTCACGGGGAGAATAGCTCGATGGTAGATGCTGTTATCCGAATATGACATACAATATGTTACCCAAAAAGCTATCAAAGGTAGTGTCCTTGCAGACTACTTGGCACACCAACCCATTGAAGATTATCAATCCATGCAACTTGAATTCCCGGATGAAGAAATTTTGGTCCTCGAATATGACAATAATGAGAATATGTGGACATTGTTCTTCGATGGAGCATCTAATGCCGTAGGGCATGGAATAGGAGCAGTGCTTATCTCTCCTACAAGACAGTACATACCTATGACAACAAGATTGTGCTTCGATTGTACTAACAATACCGCAGAATATGAGGCGTGTGTTATGGGTATTCGAGCTGCCATTGAATTTGGGGCAAAATGTTTAGAAGTGTATGGGGATTCCGCCCTCGTTGTCCAACAAGTAAAAGGTGTGTGGGAAACTCGAGATCAAAAGTTGATTCCTTATCAAGCATATATTAAGGGATTAATAGAGTATTTTGATACTATAACATTTCATCACATCTCGAGGGATAATAATCAATTGGCTGATGCTTTAGCAACCCTATCATCCATGTTTGAGGTAAATCAACAAGGTGAACTACCAAAGATCAAGATGAGAAGTCACGAACAACCAGCTTATTGTTCCTTCATAGAAGAAGAATCAGACGGTAAACCATGGTATTTTGACATTAAGCAATACCTCAAGAAAAAAGAATATCCTGAAGGGGTCTCTGAAAATGATAAGTGAATGTTAAGAAGATTGGCTATGAAGTTCGTTCTAAATGGGGAAGTATTGTACAAAAGAAATCATGACATGGTGCTCCTTAGATGTGTAGATGCAAAAGAGGCAGAACTGATCTTAAGAGAAGTCCATGAAGGAACTTATGGAACGCATATGAATGGTCATTCAATGGCTAGAAAAATCTTGAGAGCAGGTTATTTCTGGTTTACTATGAAGAATGATTGTTGCATCCATGTCAGGAAATGTCTTAAGTGTCAGGAATACGCTGACAACATTAATGCCGCGCCGACAACGTTGAATGTGTTATCCGCCCCATGGCCATTTTCCATGTGGGGCATAGATGTCATTGGGGCCATTGAGCCAAAAGCCTCAAATGGGCATCGTTTCATTCTGGTGGCCATAGATTACTTTACTAAATGGGTAGAAGCTACTTCTTATGCCAATGTGACAAGAAAAGTAGTGACAAAGTTCATCAAAAGAGAGATCATTTGCAGATACGGTCTACCTAGCAGAATCATCACTGATAATGCTACGAATTTGAATAACAAAATGATGTCTGAGCTATGTGAAGAATTCAAGATTCAACATCATAATGCTACTCCTTATCGACCCAAGATGAATGGAGCAGTAGAAGCGACAAACAAGAACATAAAGAAAATTATTCAGAAAATGGTAGTCACATACAAAGACTAGCGTGAAATGCTACCCTTCGCTTTACATGGATACCACACTTCAGTGCGAACGTCAACAGGGGCAACACCTTTTTCATTAATATACGGAATGGAAGCAGTTCTCCCCTTTGAAGTTGAAATTTCTTCCCTAAAAGTGCTGATGGAAGCTCAATTAGAAGAGGCTGAATGGGTGCAAACTAGACACGACCAGCTCAACCTCATTGATGAAAAAAGACTAGCAGCAGTCTGTCATGGACAGTTATACCAACGAAGAATGAAAAGGGCGTTTGATAAGAAGGTGCGCCCTAGAGAATTCCAAGAAGGGGAATTGGTAATGAAAAAGATCATCACGGTCCAAAGAGACAATAGAGGGAAGTGGATGCCAAATTATGAAGGCCCTTATGTGGTGAAAAAGGCATTGCCTGGAGGTGCACTGATTCTCACAAAGATGGATGGGAAAGAGTTGTATTTGCCAGTCAATTCTGACACAGTCAAAAAGTTCTATGCTTGATATGATTCCGTAGAGACAAGATTTTCTTTTGTACAAATTTTATTTTGTAAAAGATAGTACTTTCATTGTAAAGTTCAAAATATTTTTCTCTTTTTCAATGTGATGAATTATTTGTTCCTGAATTACTGAATTCATAAGATTAATGAATGACCAAATGAATCGTGAATAGAAAAATGCTTAACGAAGGTAAAAGCTGGCTTTCACAAGGAATTGGTCTCGATGTAGTGCTTGATACCTTTTCCCTTCCCAAACCCCCCAAAAAAGCCTAAAAGTCTCCAAATGTAAAAAAAAAAAAAAAGTTTGCCTTAAGGATTGCTACTTCTTGAGAAAACTCTTGTACTGGGGCAGAAGTACAGTGTTTTTACTAGCAAAAAGATTGTTTCTATTTCTTGTCTTCAGAGGCGTTCAAAAAATAATAATAATAAATAATACTCCGTTAGATTGAAAACTCGCAAGGGCGATCTAAGCAAAAGATAGGACAAGAAAAAAAACATGTGTTGGAAGTCATTACATTTTGTTCCACCGTTAATCTTTTTGAAAATTAAGCAATCATGATTCAAAGTGATATATGGCCATGTTTCTTCATCCTAAACACTTTTATAAATCCTTTGCACCCTCTTTGAGCCTAAACAAAATTTTTCTTTCAAATACCCCTAATGAGGATTATCAACAATTGGAAGCTCGGTCTAAAGTTTTGATAAAAGAAATTCATAAACAGTTATAAATCAAAGCTCCTAATTCATTAGGAAAGGAGTATCATCAGAAGTTCCTAGAAGCATAGCGAAAAAAACACACCAAACAAGGAGTATGTCACAAGCTTCTCAAGAAAAGGAAAATAGTAGAAAAAAAAAAGAAGATATTCTCATAAGTTCTCCCTAATGAGAAGAGAAATAAAGAAAAGGTACATGATACTAAAAGCTCATGGAAGATGACCTTGGTTGGTTACAACATTTGGTTGATGATCCTCGTTTAAATATAAAATCCCCAATATAACTTTTGAGCCTTTCTATCCTTTGCTTTACAGCCTTTTTTACCCCTGGCCACATTACAAGCTCAATAAAGTCCATATTGATTGTTAAATGATTGCAATGATTTTCATAGGGATTAACCTTGTAACAAGATGATGTGACTGATAATACGTGTTAAGAAAAAATAAAATAAAATAAATAAAAAAAAGAGAAAAAGTTTATCAGAACGCCTCCGTTAGACTAAAGCTCTGGTCATTCTACAAGTCGGTGGAAAATACAACACCAGCCGGGGCAATCTGTTTTCTTTCATACCCTTGCTACCCCGCAGAAATAGTCAATCCCTCATACATGTCTCATTGTTACCATTGTACATACCAATTGGGGCAATCTGATTTATTTTACATCATTGCTACCTCATTCCTACCTCACAAAAATAGTTAATCCTTCATCATCCTTATACACACAAACTGGAGCAATTTGCATGAATTGTTTTCCTCTTTAAGATCAGCTTTTTACACTTTCCTTATTTTCTTTCAAACCAAGTTACTCATACCTTCAAAGCTTAAAGCTCACATAGCCAGCCCAATGCACCAAAGTTGGGGCAATCCTGTTGAAAGATTTGCATCTCCAGTATCTTTCAAATACCTCAAATTCTTCATACACTTACCCTTCGCCTGAGCGTTCAAGCATACATCAGAGTAGTGTTTCCAAACAGAAAGCTAGTGATTATTCTTTGTGAGCATATACTTTAACTTTATGACATTTTCGAAGAAAAATTAGCATCCAATGAATTCAGTTTTACAAGGAACACCTGATTCCACATTGAAAACCTGTTGGATAAAAAGAAAAACTTACTTTCATATATATATATATATTTTTTTTTAAAAAAAAACAAAGAAAACCATTTTGTCCATATTTTTGAATAAACATTGGGAAAAATCATTAAAAATATTCCTTTGTAGATAAATTTTTAAACATTTAAAAATCATTGAAAATATCTTTTGTACATACCTTTCCTTTTGAAAAATTGGTATATATCTTTTGAAACACTATCTTTGAAAAGCTCACTAAAAATTATCATTTGTAAAATCGTTTAAGAATTTGTACATACATTAGTATCAAAAATGATCATTCAAGAAAATCCAATTTCATGCACTCAAGCAAACATTTTCATTCAAAAAATTTTACCAAAATTTTATGCATTTATAAATGCACTCTTAAAAAAAGAAAAAAAAAATCCAATTTCATGCATTCAAACATGCATTTTCATTCAAATCAAAAATTCATATTCAATCAAATTTTCATGCATATATAAATGCATTTTTTTTTCAAATAGTACAAAAAATCAAATTTTATGTATTCAAACATGTATTTTTATTTAAATAAAAATTCATATTCAATCAAAGAATTTCAGGCATTAAAACATGCATCTTCAAAAGGATAAAAAGTAATCATATAAAGAGTCAAACGTCATGCATTCATGCATATCAACATAAAACTCCAAGATTTTTAGTCAATATACAGTAGAAACAAATTTCTTCAAATATCATCTACATGTTTCTACAACACGGTTGTACAATCTCAGTGACATTGTCCGGAGATTTGATTTCAAGTTATGATGCGCGATTTGAGACACAGTCAGGATCTCAGTCATCACTCTTCAGTTGTAACCTTCCAACCTTGTTAAGTACAAGGTCAAAATGAAGAACAACGACCCTCTCGTCTCAGTACAAGGTCAAAATGAAGAACAACGACCCTCTCGTCTCAGTACAAGGTCAAAATGAAGAAACGACCCTCTCGTCTTAGTACAAGGTCAGTTCAATTCAAAATTTACGACCCTCTCGCTTCAGTACAAGGTCATTTCAAGGTACGCGACCCTCTCGTCTTAGTACAAGGTCTCAGCCTCTATCTATACATTTATTTTATTATTTTATTTTCATAACCGAACGAAATTAGTGTTTTTGTTCTTACTTATCTTTTACTCAACTAATCTGAACTCCTTAAAAGTTTAGATCATTTAGTAAAATTCAAGTAAGGAGGGGCAGCTGTCAACATCCAATTTCGTCCTGCCGAATAAATTATTTTAAATTATAAAATAATACAAAAATTAAAATAAAAGGGTGTGTCATCTAATTTTATTATACTTTGTCATTTAAATAAAAAAAAAGAGACTTTGGTTCCGTTACATTCTATGAATAAATTAATAAAATAAAATTCATAAAAAAAGAAATAGTAAGAAATCAGTCTATTAAAAAATTTGTTTTAAAAAAAATAATAAGTAATAATAGTAATTAAAAAATATACATCGAATTTTTCCATTAAGAGAAAACTAAAAATGTGGTAATTAAAAGATAACAATTAAAAAATAATAATAATTAATTAAAAAACGAAAATAACAAATAACAAATAATAAATATTAAATAATTAAGGATTAAATAATAAAAACAAAATAAAAATAAATATCTATTAAAAAAAAGAGAATAAAATAATAAATAAAGAAAAAAACTGCTTTCAAACTGATTACTTGATTTGCACATTCAAGAAAATAAATTAATAAAAAAAAGAATGAGTCAATGTCATAGACTCCTATGTTCTCACTTCTTAACTTCACGTATTGTTTTAAAAAAAATAAATAAATATTTTTAAATAATATTTTTTTTAAAACTGCTCAGATAACAACCCATGTTCTCCACTTAAATAAAAATAAAATTAATAATAAAACATAGATTTTTATCATTAAAAGTGTTTCAAGTCTTATTCTTGGGAAGATTCATTGTTAATATTTAATTTTTAAAGAAATTAAAAATAAAAAATAACAAATATGAATGAGTCAAAGAGTAGTAACCTCTCTAAAACTGAACTACTGGATTTTTTAAAAAAGGATCAAATAATAAGAAAAAAAAAAGGGAAATATATGGAGGAACGGGGAGAAAAAGAGAGGACACGTATCATTGGAGACCACACAGAAAGCAAGAAGAGAAAAATATTGACATTGAGAAGAGCAAGAACAGAGAGAAAGAAGAAAGCACAGAGAAAAATCAACGACCATCACTAGGTATGTTTTTATCTTTGCTCATTTTTTAGTTTTTATTGGTACCTTCATTTGCGTAAAAAAAAAAACAACAATATCCATAGCATTCTGCACTCAACTGCACTCCCACCAAGCCTCTAAAATGCACCCAGCACCATAGCATCTCCTTCAAGGCACCCAATTTGCACCTCCACAATGCCATGGCACCACCATATACTCCACCGTGTATGGGGTTACATCACCACCCTCAACTTCAGCCTCTTCCACTATGCTACCGTCACGCTTCCGCCAAAGAAACTATAAAACTACCCTTACCCTACCTACACAAAGTCATTATAAGTCTCCTGCCATTACCAAACTTCCCAACGAGCCAATTCGCTCCCCACCATGATGCCAAGCACCTACACAACCTCAATCACGTGCACCTCTCCAACCAAACCACTACCTACCATAAGCCACCCTACGAAGTCATCGTCATTGCCCTTTAACATGAAAACTTTCCATATGCAACCACAGCCAACCTTCTCCATCAT
>Ga0209700_106962_pt1 | contig 16692 bp, 13 predicted proteins | sample SiratroredBW_FD_187528 | JGI IMG/M metagenome (GOLD analysis project Ga0209700, IMG submission 187528) | Root nodule microbial communities of legume samples collected from California, USA - Siratro red BW (SPAdes) (version 2) | ecosystem: Host-associated > Plants > Roots > Nodule | place: USA...
AGTGAATCACACGTCGGTTTGGGTGTTCTAACCGACATTGTTGTGTTTAACACAACGTCGGTTTTGTTAACCGACGTCATGATCAACGTCTCCTGGGTCAACGTCGGTTCAATACCCGACGATAAATGTCTCTTAGAACCGACGATGAAGATCCTTTTTGTACTAGTGTCCTCAGCCTATCTTTGCCAAGACTGCCCTCTTACAATGTCTTTTACTCCCGTGTAGAACATAAACATCACAATTGATAAACAAAACACAAACCACAAAACATGGTAGGTTAGAGTTTTAAAACAAAACTTATACATGTATAAATTCAATCATATACTCACATTTGAATCACATCTCATCCATATACTCTAATGATTATAATCTTAATTTAATCATTAACATTTATCAAAATCAAGTATCTAAATTTTATCTCAATTGACTATCTCTCATGTCATAACCCAAAGGCATCAATATCATAAATACTTACTCTACTTTCGAAAAACTCGTGCGCTAAATTAAGCTCAAAGATATACACATGTCATATTACTTTCGATAAGTTGTCACTACAAAAAAGCTATATAATAGCAACTGGTCCACTCATATGACAACATAAATTCATTATAACCTACCAGACACATTTCTTTTTCTCACTATAGACTAGGTCACAAGAACCTCCTTCGACTCTCACCACCTAATATTTTCCTTTATGTGAATCCAATATTAGTAGAGTCAAGATCATCTCCTTCATAATCCTAAAATCAAAATACAACCTAATGATATCAACATAGTATTCTCTCCTTAGAAATAACTATGTTCACAACAAACCAAATGTTATATCACAACTAAACCATCATAAATTTTCATTTATACATATATGTCCAATTCAATTCAAATGCTAAAAATTTGAAATTTACCATCAATTACATTATAAAAATGTTCAAATACAATATATTGATATATAACAATATAATGAAAGATATACAGAGTTTAACATTTAGAAACATTTAAAAACGTGTTTCTTCAAAGTTTAGATAACCCCCTCTTACTCATCCAACATTTGGTTCATCTAGTGAATTAAACACATTTTGTATTTGCCTAGCCATATTTCTGCTTGCCAAGCCAAAGGCATCAAGACAACAAAAAAAATTTAGTCATCCAACAAAGAAAATACTCACCTAGCAACTGCACCATTGGGAGTTTCTCATTAGAAAACCTCTCATCCAATAAGAATTGATTCACCCAGTGATCAAAACTCTTGGATTTTTAATTAAATGAACTTTACCAAGTAAGAATTGACTTGCCCAATGATCAAACCTCGAAGAGTTTTTATTTAAACAGTTCATCCAACAAATTTGGCTCGCTCAATGAACTTGTACAAAATCATAAATTCTAAAGGATAAAGTATGAGTCCTATTTGGTTCAAGCTAAGTTTTTAATTCATTTTTCTACCAAACATTGAATATTATACTTTAAAACAATCCTAACTTGACCAAATTTATCCCATAAACAATATTCTAACCCAAAATGATACATGCACTCAACATTTTAAAACATTTAAAGCAAGACAAAATTTCATTTAATCAGAATTCAATCAACACACAAATTCCTGCAAAAGTTTCAAAATAATGTGACCATGTTACCTTCACATCCAAATCATTTACCTTAAGGTAAATTGAAAACTAAACCAGCTTCCCTTACCTATTTGGCTTGCTCAACACAAAATTAGGCTCCAACTCCACAAAAATCACAAGTATCTGCTCTGATGATACACATCCCACTGATGCTTGTCCCACACTACAAGAAGCGAATTCCAATAATCACACCATTGCAGCTGCTAAAGCTTTTCTAGGTAGACCTCAACAGCAGTATAATCCTTAGTGTTTTCGTTTTTGTATTCCTTATTTATCCACTAGGTCAGTCTTGTTGGTTCGTTGCTCCTAGTTTTGGTGTAGCAGTTATATTTCGATTAATCCTCTTTTTCTAAGGATTTCATAATTGGACACTAAACCCATTTCATATGACTGGAGTTGCTGGTGTATTGGACGCTGCACTATTATGCGCTATTCATGGTGCAACCGTAGAAAATAATTTATTTGAAGATGGTGATGGTGCAAATACATTCCATGCTTTGAACCCAACCCAAGTTGAAGAAACTTATTCAATGGTTACTGTTAATCACTTTTGGTCTCAAATCTTTGGGGTTGCTTTTTCCAATAAACGTTGGTTACATTTCTTTAGTTTTTTTGTACCAATAATTGTTTTATGGATGAGTGCTCTTGGGGTAGTCGATTTGGCCCTGAACTTATGTGCTTATGACTTCGTTTATCAAGAAATTCGCGAAGCGGAAGATCCTGAATTTGAGACTTTCTACACCAAAAATATTCTCTTAAACGAAGGTATTCGTGTGTGGATGGCAGCTCAAGATCAACCTCATAAAAACCTTATATTCCCTGAGGAGGTTCTACCACGTGGAAATGCTCTTTAATGGAACTTTAGCTTTAACTGGTCATGATCAGGAAACTACCGATTTCGCTTGGTAGGCCGGGAATGCCCGACTTATCAATTTATCCGATAAACTATTAGGGGCCCATGTAGCCCATGTTGGATTAATATTATTCTGGGTCGGAGCAATGAACCTTTTTGAAGTGGCTCATTTTATACCCAAGAAGCCCATGTATGAACAAGGTTTAATTTTGCTTCCCCATCTAGCTACTCTAGGTTGAGGAGTAGGTCCTGGGGGGAAGTTATAGACACCTTTCAATACTTTGTGTCTGGAGTACTTTACTTAATTTCCTCTGCAATATAAACTTGTACACGAAAATTTATGATCAATGATTTGAAGATACTCTTATGATCATAGATTAACAAAGACTTATCTTGGCTCTATAAACCTCACATGCATCCAAGATCCCCAAGACATACAAAAAATTTCTCAAAATTGACTCAAGAAAAAGGAATGAAGAGGAACTTACTTTAAAAAAGATTATAATTAGATAAAATTATTCTATTCTCCACCAAATTCCTATGATAGGCTTTGATATTCAAATGGATGAATGAATTTGTTAGTTATTTTTGGAGAAAAGTCAAAGAAGGAAAAGGGAAGGAGTTTTAGAGAGAAAGTCATTTGTTTGAAATGAAGTTTGAATAATTAAGTTTTACTATTTATAAGATTTACACTTTAATAATAAAAAGAATCATACTTTATCTCAATTATACCACTTCTATTCTTAAAATATTTTCTAGGTCCTTACATGTTTTGTCAATGAGTTTCTACAAATGCAATTCAAGTTTCTTCCTCCTTTAATTTATGTCATCGATGCTTGGGACATCTTTCTCAACAATATTTAACTTTATTGCCATTTGTTTCTAGTTCTCATAAAATGGCTCATATCAGATGTGTGCTATAGAGCTAAACAAACTCGTTGTTCATTTCCCATTAAAAAAAAGTAAAGCTTTCATCCTTTTGATTTAGTTCATTATGAGTTACGGGAACCATATCGCATAGCCTTTTCCTCTAGTGCATGTTACATTCTTACTATTTTGGGTGATTTTAACTGTCATGCATGGGTTTATGTTTTGTGTGGCAAGCATGAACTTTACTTTAATTAAATTTATTATAATGGTGCATACTAAGATAGTTAAAATCGAGATTTTAATCGTAAAATCGTAGGATCGTATATACTATTTGCAATTCAAATTTCACGCAAGATTGTAAAATAATAAGGTCATCAAATAAAATCATAAAAAGTTATGATCAGGATTTTTTTCCCAACATTGATTATTCGCCTTCTTGGGTAGTCTAAACCTAATTATAATTAAAAATTAATGTAACTAAAATTTTACCTTGCTATATTTGTGTGTTGTCATTCGTGACACCACCCAATGAAAATTAATCAATTAAAATTCAAAAAAAAAATTCAAACTCAATTAAGAATTAATACTCTCTTATGATGCATCATTCACTTCTCTTGATTGAATGAATTTCAATTTAATTAAAATATAACCACCATCCAATTGAAATTAATATGATTAAAATTGAAAACAAATTCCAATGTCAACCGAGAATTAAGAGTCTTTGTTATTGCATATGTTCTTGATTTAATTGAACAAGTTTCAATTTCAATTAAAATAAAACCAAACTAAGGCATTTTTAATATACATCTCTTTTATTTCTTTTATAGCATCCCTCAAATACTTTCTTTTATTCATTTTCTTTGTTAATAAAAGGATGTGCTTATATATATATATATATATATATATATATATATATATATATATATATATATATATATATATATATATATATATATATATATAAAGTGAAATTTATAATTCGTGTTATGATTTCACGATTTACAATTTTATGAGCTTCTCACGATCCTACCCATAATCTTGATTTTAACTACCTTGGTGCACACTCACTTCAATGCCATAGTGAAACGATTGATAATGAGACTAAATTTATTTTTTTCCCCTTTTTGTTCTTCTTTTATTAATGAGACATTATACAACAATTTTCATATGCATACACACCACAACATAATGGTAGAAATGAATGATGTCATCATCATATTCTCAATGTGGCTCGTGCCTTGTGATTTGATGGATATCTTATTAATAAATAGGGTGAATGAATTCTCATGACTTCTCATTTGATTAATTGAGCTCTCAGTCCATTGCTTAAAGAAAAATATCCATATGAAGTGCTTCTTGATATTCCACCAATTATGATTATATTCGAGTCATTGGTTGATTGTGTTATACTACAATTTTGCCTAAATTATCTGATAAGTTTGTTGATTGCTCAAGAAAATGTGTTTTTGTGGCTATCCCACAAACACAAATGTTTGAAAGGTGTTTGATATAGACATTAAGAAGATTTTTGTCTCACGTGATGTTCAATTTTTTAAAGATATATTTCCATTTGCATTACCTATTTTAGACCTTCCTCAAGTTCCCACATAGTTTATCTCTCTACCTATTATTTATTATGAGCAGTATGATTCTGGTGCCCTATCTGTGGATATTGCACCACTATTGGACCCAGAGTTTGTTGATAGGGGGAGCACTTTAGATCCTTCATTTCCACCAGAGCTGGCTGGTAGGAGGAACTCTTTTAACCTTTATTTCCCACCTTTAGTTCCTCTTTGTTGCACAAGCATAACTCATCAAACACCAACTTATTTGAAAGATTTTCATTGTTATGCAACTACTACACCTTCTCTCAACACTCTCTCCAATGTTTCCTTGGGTATTACCTATCCTATTGAGAACTTTGTTCTCTTCACAACATAAAAAATTCTTAGCAACTACCAATAATATCGTTGAACCATTGTCATTTAAAGAGCTGATGAAGGATCCATCTTGGCAGTAGACTATTAAACTTGAAATTCAAGCTTTTAAGGGTAACCATACTTGGATTGTTACTCCTCTCCCTCATGGTAAAGAGTCAATTCCTTGCTAATGGATTTTTCAAATTAGGTATAATTATGATGAGTTTATCGAATGATACAAGGCCAAATTAGTTATTAAGTAACCAAATTGAAGGACAAGATTATCACAAAACCTTTGTTCCCATTGAAAAAAATGGTGAGTCTGCGCACTTTTCTCTTTGTGACTGTTTCATAAGATTTAGATATTTATCAATTGGACGTTCGTAATGTTTTTCTTAGTGGAGACCTTAAGGAGGAAGTGTATATATGTTTCCTCTAGGTTTTTCTACTAGTTCTCTTGGACCTGCATGCAAACTACTTTATTCCCTTTGTGGCCTCAAATAATCACTGCAAAAATTGCTTTGCCAAACTTTAAGACTTTCTTCTTAATTTCGATTTTCACCAATTGATTATAGATTGTTCACATTCACTTAAGATCATGATTTTGTTGTTATTCTTGTCTATGTTGATGATATCTATTTGGTTAGAAATAACAGTTCTGTTTGTGATCGAGTTAAGCATCATTTGCAGTCTTGGTTCAAAATCAAAGATCTTGACAAAATTAAATACTTTCTAGGTATTAAATTTGCTCATAGTTCCTTTGGTTTATTTTTAAGTTAATGCGAATTTGTTGTGGATATCTTAAGTAAATGTGGCTTACTTGGGTGCAAACCAACTACTTTTCCCATAGATTAAGATCATAAATTAGTTATTGCACATATCCAACTTATGATGATCTTGCATATTATTGATGAATTGTAGGTTGTCTTATCTATCTTACCATCACTCACCCTGAGTTAAGTTATATCATCCATACATTTTCACAATTTCTCTTAACATTCCCAACAAAAACATTATGATACAATGTGTGTATTGCACTATATTAAGAGTAATCCTAGGCAAGGCCTACTTCTCAATTCTACTAGTGAGATTTTCTTTCGTTCATATTGTTCCTCTGATTGGATGAGTTGTCCTTTTATTCGACGGTCCATCACTAGCTATTTTATTACATTTGGACAATCTCCTGTCTCATGGAAATCTAGGAAGTGGCATACAATTTCTCGTTCCTTTGCAGAAGCTAAATATTGATCCATAACAGTTGCTACTTTTAAACTCTTGTGGATCAAAACTTGGTTACAGGATCTTGGTGGTTTCCACTCTATGTGCATGAAACTATATTGTGACAACCAATCTACCATTCATATTGCCTCAGATGAAGTTTTTTCTTGAGCGTACAAAACATATTGAATTAGATTGTCAGTTTTGAAAGTTGAACCAATCACCTTTAAGGAAGTCATTACAAGCAGTAAATGGATTGATGTTATGAAGGATGAGATTCAATCCCTTGAGAAGAATGAGGTGTGGGAACTAGCGCCTCTACGGAAAGTTAAGAAATCAATTCATGTAAGGTGGGTCTTTAAGATCAAAATTAATCATGCAAGAAGAGTAGTGAAGCGCAAGGAAAGTATGTGAATTTCTCAAAATCCTAAAATTAATTATGAAGAAGTATTTGCACCTGTCACTCGAATCAAAACAATAAGAATTGTGGTTGTTATTGTCAATTCAAAAGGATGCATTATGTATCAAATTTATGCAAATTTTGCCTACCCTAAATGGAGCAAAAAAAAAGAAGGATATGTGTCACAAACTCTTAAATTTATGGTTAAAGTTTAGGAGGCCAAAGTATTCAAACTAAAGAAAGTCATTTGTGGACTTAAACAAGCACTAAGATCCTAAATTCTAAGAATTTATATGCATATGTTGAAACTTGGATTTTTCAAGTGCACTTGTGAATTTGGAATGTATGTTGTTAGAATCAGAACCTAGTTATAATGCATCTATACGTAGATGATCTTCTAATTATTGAGAATTATGAAGGAGAAGTTGATGTCATTAAGAATGAGTTAATGTAGGAGTTCGAAATGATAAACTTAGGAAAGTTGTCTTACCTTGTGGGATTTGAATTCACAAAAGTAAAGGAAGGTATTGTGATCCACCAATGACAATATGCAATGAAGGTGTTAAAGAGTTTCAACATGCTAAACTATAATTCAACAACTACTCCATCAAAAATTGGTTTAATGCTGGAAAAATGTCAGACAAGCAAGTTGATGAAATTGGGTATAAGAAAATTGTGGACTCCTTACGATATCTTAGTCACACACGACCAGCTATAAAATTTTTTGTAAGAGTAATATCAAGACATATGTAGAGTCCTAGAAAATCTCATCTCCTATCTGATAAACGAATTCTAAGTACATTAGAGGAACCATCATAAATGGTACTTTGTTTCCATAGAACAACCCATCAATTGAGAATATCGAAGTTATTAGTTCACAAATGCAGATTGGAAAGGTGATAAGGATGATTGTAAGAACATTATAGGTTTTGTATTCTTTGTTGAAGCAACTCCAATCTCGAGGAGCTTAAAGAAGAATTAAGTGATTGTGTTTTTCACATACAAAGTGAAGTATATAACAATTATTACGTGGGCATGTCAAGTTGCATTATTAAATAAATTATTAATTGAATTGAAGCAGAAGCATGATGTAAGAATGAAGTTGATTTTTGACAACAAATCAACAATAAATTTGTCAAAGAACCCCATAACCTGTGGAAGAGACTTTTTTTACCTAATTAACACCTTTTTATTTTTTATTTCTCTCAATAGCACTCTTTCTTTTTTATTTCCCTTAATAACACTATTTATTCTTTAATTCCTGAAATAACACTCTTTTATTTTTTTTTATTCTTTAATTAATGTACAGTCAGTACATTAATTATGATTAGTTTTTTATTTTTTATTTCTTTTTTATGATTTTTTGTGATTTTATTTTATTATAATAATTTTCTAGTTGTATTTTGGTATTAAAAATTGATGTTGGAAGAAAATTTATAATAAATTATAAAATTTTTATTTGAATTAAAATTTGTATTTTTCATTTCTTAAGAATATATCTAAATAATTAATAGCAAAAATAAAATAAAATTGTTGAAGTATTTTTGTAAATAAATATTAATTAAATGGTTTAAAAATTTTAAATAAAATTTAATTTATTTATAAATTACTTTTAAATGTTATGTTTATTACTTAAAAATTGTTAATTATTGAAATGATGCAATACATAAAGAGAAAAATAAATGACAATTATATATTCACTAAATAATATAGTTATGGTACACGAAATACTTTGTGTGAAATGAAACATAAATTTTATGTTTATTTATCAAAACTCAAATTTTATCTTTATCAAAAAATCAATTACATCTTTATCCAAAATCAAATTTTACCTTTATAAAAAATCAAATGATATCTCTAATAAAATATCAAATATTATCTCTATCAAAAACCAAATTTTATATTTAACAAAAATCAAAATTTATCTTTATGAAAAATCAAATTTTATCTTTATCAAAATTTTATTTGATTTTTACAATTAATTATTTAGATATTTTTTTAACAAACTAAAAATACAAATTTTAATTCAAATAAAAATTTCATAATTTATTATAATTTTTTCTTCCAATATCAATTTTAGTATAAAAATACAATCACAAAATTATTATAATTTATTTTAATATAATTTATTATGCCAAATTTAAATTTATTATAAAATATAAAATAAAATAATTTATCATTTTTCCTATTATAATTAATTAGTTAAAAAATGTATAAAATGTTTAATTTTATTTTCTTTGTATTCTTTTTTTTAAAATTTGAATTTAATTAGTTTTACATTACTTTTAATCTTAATTTTAATAAACTAATAATCACAATTTTTAATAACCATTAAAAAAAGTGCTATTACAGAAAACAAAAGTGTTATTTTATAAATTAAAAAATAAAAAGTGTTGTTGAGAAAAATAAAAAACAAAAAAATGCTAATCGAGTAAAAAAATCCATAAAAGAAGTAAGCATATTGAAATTAAATTTTATTATATGAGAGATTAAGAGATTAAGTGAATAGAAGAAAATTAAAACACTAGTGGAAAAAACACTTTTTACGACAAGATAAAATAACGGTCAAAACGGAACAACATTAAACAATAACGCGGTGACAATTTTGAAAATAAGTTCAATAATACAAAGGCGGTTAATAAAAACAACTGCCTTCGTATCTCTATCTTGCGCGCCAAAGCTTCGTATCTTCCCTTACAAGCTTTTAATTTTTTTTAAGGGGCTATAATGGCGGTTGTGGGGCTCTAACCGCCGTTATAGCTTCCCAGCATTTTATTTTTATTTTTTTGAGGACTATAACGGCAGTTGGAGCCCTACAACCGTCGTTATAGCCATTTTTTTTCTAGGTCAGCCCACTTCTCCTCCCCGCCGTTGCCCCTCGCACCTCGTCCTCCTCCTCTCCTCTCAACCACCATTCTCCTCTCACGCCATCGTCTTCCTTCAACTCTCTTACGCCATCCTCCTTCAACTCCACCTCCTCCTCCACCCCCACCTCTACTGTCACGCCTCCTCCTCCACCTCCACCTCCACCCTTGCGCATTCTCCTCCTTCTCCACCTACACCCTTGTGCCATTCTCCTCCAACTCCACCTTCTTCGTCGCTCCCTCTTCCTTTATTTCCAGCTCCATCCTTGCGTCGTCCTCCTCTACCTCCACCTCCATTTTTGTGCTCTCCTCCTCCACCATAGCCATTCTAGTTGGCAACCAAGAGGTATGTTTTTATGCATTTTTGAAATGTTTGAATTGTTTAGTTTTTCTTGTTATACGATTTTAATGCTTTGTGTATTAAAATGATTGTTGTTGTATGCTTGGTTGTTATGTATACTTTCATGAAAACGTGTTGGTATTGAATTCAGGGATGCTCGATCCCCGACAATTTTTGTCGGATATGTACTTACATCAAAACGTGTTGGTATTGAGTCCGGGGATGTTCGATCCTCGACAATTTGTTTTAGTATTTTAAGTCCGGAGATCTTAAATCCCCAAAAAATATTTTGTTTAATTTGTGACTTGTATAATATGAATGATTTTTTTTTACTACACGTAATCATGGATTGAAGTTGGATAAATGCAAGTCGAATTAGTGATGTTTATGAGAAAGGTGTTGAAGAGTTTCTACAATTTGTTAAGCGGAATGTAGCGGGAGTAAATAATAAATATTATTGTCCGTGTGTGAATTGTTTGAATGGGAGAAGACAAGATATTGAGTTGATACGAGAGCATGTTCTTTGTGATGTTTCTTGAAGAGCTATACAATATGGACTTGGTATGGTGAAGTTTTGGAGCAATATTCTAGTGTATCTGCCACTGAATGTGAATATTCTAGTTTATATTCTGAAGATTGTATGGAAGACATGATTCGCGATATTGGAGAAGATAGTTTCCACCAAGCACATGTGTATGGTTCATTGAAAGATGATTCAGAGACAGAATTGTATCCCGGTTGTTCAAGTTTTACCCGTTTGTCAACAATATTACGACTATTTAATATCAAGGCAAGAAATGGGTGGACTGATAAAAGTTTTACCAAATTACTCGAATTATTTCATCAAATTCTTCCAGAAGGTAATACATTGCCAACCAGTCACTATGAGGCTAAGAAGATATTGTGTCCAATGGGTATGGAGTATCGGAAAATACATGTTTGTCCCAATAATTGTATATTGTATAGAAAAGAGCTTGAAGGATTGCATAAATGTCCTAGATGCGGGGTATCAAGATACAAAGTAAAGGACAATGACGATGACGAAGATGACATGAAAAAGGGTCCCCCTGCAAAAGTATTGTGGTATCTTCCAATCATACCACGATTAAGACGTTTTTTTTGCTAATGTTAAAGATGCAAAGAACTTGACATGGCATTCAAATGGAAGAATATGTGATGTGTTGTTACGACATCCTACTGATTCACCATAATGGAAGAAAATTGATTGTTTATATCCTGAGTTTGGAAGTGATCCAAGAAATCTCAGACTTGGTCTTGCAACAGATGGAATGAATCCATACGGTAATTTGAGTAGCAAACATAGTTCATGGCCTGTTTTGCTAGTTATTTATAACTTGTCGTATTGGTTGTGCATGAAGAGAAAATATATGATGTTGTCTATGATGATATAGGACCAAGGCAACCTGGAAATGACATAGATGTTTATCTTAGTCCTTTGATAGAAGACTTGAGGTTGTTATGGGATGAAGGCGTGGAGGTTTTTTATGCATATCAAAAGGTCAATTTCAATTTGCGAGCATTGCTATTTTGTACTATTAATGATTTTCCAGCATATGGAAATTTGAGTGGTTATAGTGTTAAAGGACATCACGCTTGCCCGATATGTGAAGAGAACACCAGTTACCATCAACTGAAATATGGTAGGAAGACTTCTTACATTGGGCATCGAAGGTTTTTGAAACGTAATCACCCTTATTTCAGGTTGAAAAAAGCTTTTAACGGTTGCCAAGAGGATAGAACTGCACCTCCACCCTTAACTGGTGAGGAAGTTTATAACCGAGTGTGCCACGTCGAGGTGACTTTTGGAAAAACCCTCAAGAATAGCAGTGTGAAAAACATATGGAAGAAGAAATCCATATTCTTTGAACTTCCATATTGGTCAAAGTTAGATGTTAGACATTGCATAGATGTTATGCATGTAGAAAAAAATGTTTGTGATAGTATAATTGGAACATTGTTAAACATTAAAGATAGACAAAGGACGGAATAAATGCTCGTAAAGATCTGGTTGAGATGGGTGTTTGGTTGGAGTTACAACCACAACCTCATTGTAAACGAACTTACTTGCCACCAGCATGTCATACTTTGTCAAAATCTGAAAAGATCAGTTTCTGTAAGTGCTTCCGAGGTGTTAAAGTACCACAAAGATACTCTTCAAATATCAAAAGCCTTGTCTCAATGGATGATTTGAAACTTATGGGCTTAAAATCTCATGATTGTCATGTTCTGATGCAAGACCTTCTCCCAGTAGCTATTCGTGGAATTCTACCAAAAAATGTTAAACAAGTCATCACTCGTCTTTGCTTATTCTTCAATGCTATTTGTAGCAAAGTAATTGATCCTACTAGGTTGGACGAATTAGAAAATGAAGCCATCATTATCTTGTGTCAACTAGAGATGTATTTTCCTCCTTCTTTTTTAATATTATGGTCCATTTAATTGTTCATCTAGTCAGAGAAATCAGACTACGTGGTCCTATATTTTTACGATGGATGTACCCTATTGAGCGATGTATGAAGATATTGAAAGGATGTGTGAAGAATCCATATCGACCTGAAGCATCTATTGTTGAGAGATATATTGCAGAGGAAGCAATAGAGTTTTGTACCAATTATATGTCAGAAGTGGAAGCTATAGGAGTCCCAAAGTCTCAGTATGAAGGAAGGCATGAAGACAAAGGCACACGAGGTGTGAGGGTAGTTCGAAAAGATCAACAATAGATACTCCAGGCACACTTGTATATTTTGAACAATATTGATTATGTTTTCCCATTCTTAGGGGAACACAAAATGTTGTTAAAGTCAATGAATCCACATGCAAATGAGAAGTGGTTGTTGAATGAACATAACAAGACATTTTTGAAATGGTTTAAAGAGAAAATTGGTGAAAAGGATTGTGATGTTGAAGAGTTGAAGTGGTTGGCAAAAGGACCTAACTTTGATGTCATAACATGGTCTGCATATGATATTAGTAAGTTCTCTTTTTACACAAACACTGATGATCAGAAAAGTACAATGCAGAATAGCGGTGTTACCCTTGAGGCAGAGTCAATGCACTTTGCTAGTTCAAAAGATAACAATCTTGTCATGGCTACAATAAGTTACTTTGGAGTAACTGAAGAAATCTGGGAAGTAAACTATTTCAAATTTAGAGTTCCAGTATTTAAATGTAAATGGGTTGATAGTAACATAGGAGTGAATGTTGATGACTTGGGTTTTACATTAGTTAATCTCGCAAAGATAGGTTATAAGGAAGATCCTTTCATCATGGCCTACCAAGCAAAACAAGTTTTTTATGTTAATGATCCTTCTAACCAAAGGTGGTCAATTGTCATTAAAGGGAGAAATGAACATGATATCGAAAACCATGATGACTCAAGAGTCCAATATGCTGACTATTCGTCATTGTCAAGACAGTTACCTCCACTAAATGAGGAAAATGATGTTGATGAAGTACATGCTACACGAACAGATCACAATGAAGGACTATAGGAAAACATTGTAACACTTCCATAATACAAATAAGTAATGTTTATTTAATTTTATATGTTATCTGAATAAGATATATGTTATTTAATTTTATGTGTTATGTTAATATTTCTTTATTTTTTTCAATTTCAGGTCATGGCAGATTCTTCAAAGAAGACTAGGGAAGCTACACGCATGAAAATTATTGCCATTAATCGTCTTAGTGGTGTCAAAGTCCCAGTTGACGTAGATCCTCAGACTGGTAGGGCTTCAAGCCCTAATAAAGCCCAATTTACAAGTTATTTGGGTGTATTAGCACGAACAAAAGTCTCTATTTTGGTACCAGACTGGGATCATGTCGCTGAAGCAGAAAAGATCTAATTTGGCAGGATCTTTGTGTAAGTAACTCATTTAAAGTTTAATTACATGATGAGTTATGTTGTTCACTATTTAATGACTTATTTATTTAATTTTTCAGACAAGCTTTGAGTTTGAAGAAACCAGCTTGGTCAGGAAGAAGATTATGTCATCAATTGCTATAAAATGGAGACAATTCAAGGCCACCTTGACCAGTTTATACGTCTATGGAAAATATCAAGGCAAGTCCCCTTGTCAAAAATATGGAATTGATGAAGAAACTTGGGCACAATTTGTCCAAAGTAGAGAGGATCCCTCTTGGCAGGTTTGATTTTATTTTTTTAAAATCAAAACTGAATTAAATTATATGATGTCACAAATGGAATTATTTATTTTGTAGGAAAAGAGGGCGAAAGCACAAGAAATTGCACAGAAGAATGTCACCCCCCACCAATTGTCTCGGGGGGGGGGGGGGGGGGGGGGGGTTATGATTTATTAGAAAGAAAGATTATGGATGAAAAGATCAAAAATTCATCTTCAAATTATGTGCTTTCTCCTCCATCCCCTCCTAGTCGACATGAGAAGTGGAAGTTGGCTAAGACTAAACCAGGAGGACATATGACATATGCACAGTCTCAGGAGATTGCTAGTTGGATTGTAAGTTATTGTTAATAATATTTTCTTTGTTATTATTTAATGTTCACGTATACTTTTATTATTTTATTGGATGATCTAGTGCAACAGAGCTCAGAGGGGAGTTTTGTGACTCAAGGAAGACAAGATATTTTGGTTGCCGCTATTGTGAGAGAAGAGCACCCAGGTCGTGTTCGGACTGCTGGGTATGGTGTAGGTGTGAGACAATGTTTTAGCTTAGCTCCCCGATCTTCATCTGCGTCTACACCAACAAAAGACTAGCTAGCTCAAATGAGAGAAGAATTAAAACGAGAATTAAGACGAGATTTTGAGCAGACGCTCGAATCCATGAGCATCTCACAACAACACACTCCTATGCAGCAAGACGAAGTATTACCTACCCTTGAGAGAGTTAGCACAAAGGGTAGTAGCGATTGGGAGAGTGTATGCAACAGGTTCGACGATCCACACAGTGCCACTTGGAGATGCTTTTGCTAGAGTGGTTGTCGAAGAAGTTAGACATGCAGATGTCGAGGTGCCAGTGCCGACATCAGAGGTTAGATTTGTAGGAAAGGTACTTGGTACTTTTATTGTTTGGCCTACACATCTCCTCAAGGCCATTCATAAAAAACATGAGGTATATCATCATCATTTCTCTTAATGTTATTTAAATTTACACTTAATGTTATTTAAATTAATACATTTTGTATTTTTGGTTACAAGACTCTGAGAGGAATCTGAAATCACCAGCATTTGGTAGTTTAGATCCTGAGCCCCAACCACCCCAGCAACTCTAACCAATTGTGAATCCAATTTAGGAGTTGCTTAGGCTTTCCCACGACATGTTTGATTCATCGTGTGTCATTGAGTGGGATAAGAGAGTATTTGGTGTGGACAATGGTAGTATACCATTGTACTTATACATACAAGACCTAATTGAAATCATGCAGGGAAACCAGATGGTAAACATTGCAGTCATTCAGTTATGGATGATGTAAGTAAGCTATAAATATAGTCATTTTTAAATTTCTTTCAATAAAATTATGTTCTTACTCATATTCATGATATTAAAAATGTAGGTACATAAATAATTTAGCTTATAACACTGCGAATGGTGATATTTATGAATTTTTGGAGCCCCAAAGTATACAAAGGTCTAGGAATAAAAAAATGGAATGCCAGACTTATATACAGAAATGGATTTCATAAACCAGAAAAAGAATTTACTCTGCCCCTGTTATTCATGCGTAAGTTTGTTTTCTTTATATTTTAATATTCAATAATTTATAGAACATGACTAATGGATTGACTGTTTTAGGACCCATTGGCAACTGATGCTTATTTGCCCTGTGGATAACACTGTGGTTTGGTTATGTTCACTGCATAAGAAGCCAAGTTTAGATATGAAACAAGTAGTTCAAAGGTATGAATTAATTAACTTTAAGTAATACATCACTCTTGTTTGTATAATATGTAAGTTACTAATCATTGTCAATTGTTTTAGTGTAATTAATGTATGTAGTATACTTGGCGGAAGATCTACATCCACATCCCAGAGCCTACGTTGGATACTTCCTAAGGTATTCAACCTTAATTGAACCTACCTCTTCAATTCGTTTTGGAGTTGTTTAATATTTAAATTTGATGAAATTGCAGTGCAACAAACAACATGGAAGTTGGGAATGTGGATATTATGTCATGCATTGGATGAAGACCATAGTCCGCGCTGCTATCACTGATTATTGGGACGATGTATGAAAGTGCTTACATAAGTTAAAATTATTATTAGTTTCATATGATGAACCCTAATAACACTATCTTCCTATTTCAGGCTTTTTCAGATTCAGAGCCACTGGACCATAATTCCATAAAGGATGTTCAAAAAGAATGGGCAACATACTTCATTGAAATGAGAAGTAAATGTTCATAGTAGGTTGTAGTGTAAGATAATGTACCTATGACTTATATATGATTATGTTTAGGATAATGTATACTAGTATGTTGTAGTGTAACATAAAGTTTTCACCATTGCAATGTAATTTAGTTTCTTCCAATCTTTTATAACATATGTACATTTGAAATATGTAATGTGCCTGAAAATATATATAAGACTGGAAATATATGCAGGTTT
>Ga0209700_106964_pt1 | contig 16689 bp, 8 predicted proteins | sample SiratroredBW_FD_187528 | JGI IMG/M metagenome (GOLD analysis project Ga0209700, IMG submission 187528) | Root nodule microbial communities of legume samples collected from California, USA - Siratro red BW (SPAdes) (version 2) | ecosystem: Host-associated > Plants > Roots > Nodule | place: USA...
TAACAATGATGGTTATGGTCATGGTGATGATACTGATACTGATTGCAGTGATGATAATGACAATGATAATAACAAGATAATGGTGAAAGTAACGGTGGTTATCATGATGACAATGATAGTGGTAACAATGTCAACAACTTAAGTGGTGACAATTATGAGGTATTGGTAGTTGTCGCGTTGAAGATGCCATTACTAAAGGTAATGGTGATGACGACAGTAGAGGAAGTGGTAGCAAAAATTTTGACAAAAATGGTGGAATAGGTCTTGTGTTGGTTGGTATAGCAACTATGTTACTGAGCTTCCCCTACAGGATGGATAAGAGGGGGCACACTACATAAGATAGACAATAGGATAAGAGGAACTCAGTACACTAAATAATTTCTTAAAGCATGAGAGGATACTCTTATCCTATACTATTATACTCTGGCCACTTAACCGGTTTTAATAACATTAATCCAACATATAACATATCAAACAGAATACTAATGATAGAATTACCCTTTTGGTCCTGACAGTGTAAGGTGTTGTCATATGTCTTTAAGACTAACTACAATATACTAAAACTTAATCAATCACTCATCATCATATCGATACTTGAAAATATGTTAATATTATAATTGAAGTCACAATTTTTTTGAACTAAATGAATGATAAATTGAAGATATCTGGACATGGCTAAACTCAGTTAATTATTGTAACTTTGGTACCAAAATAAGTAAATGTTATCACCGAACCATAGAATTTTATAAATTTTGAACTAGTGTTACGGACTAATTTCAGACTTAATTGGACATAACTGTATATTTGGTGAATGTGTAAGCACAAGCAACTAAGGAACGAACCTGCTTCTGCTTTTACGCTTAGCAGCTTCGCGGGACTTGCGTTTCTTCTCCTCCTGCTTGTTCTCAAAGAAGCGTCTCCTCTTGCATTCTTGTATGACTCCGGCTTTCATGACCTCTCGCCGGAAGCGGTTGAGCAGCCTCTCCTCGGGCTCGTTCTCGTCAACGACCACCTGGACGTTGTAGGCAGAGCGGAAGAAGAGCGTGCTTGCATGGGCGTGAGAAGGGTTCATTATGACGTGCGAGGACAGCTCCGGTGAGTGGTGGTCCTGGTGCTGAGCAGAGAGCTTGTGGGTTTGAAGCGAAAGGCGCGTGAGGGGAGGAGGGTGGAGTTGTGGCTTGGGAGGGAGGAGAAACGAGAGGAAGGAGGAGAAGGAGGATGAGGCTGCCATTGCCGTTGGTTGCAAATGCGATGTGGGGAACATTGTCGACACTTTTTCCATTTTCTTTTATCTCATCCAACAAATTATATTTAATTACTAAAAATTTATATATACAATAAATATGATTCAAATTCTAATATAATTACTAAAATTAATATTAAATTATAAAAAATGTGTACATAACTATTAATTTTAGAATTAAATTATTTTGATAATCTCATAACGTGAGTTGTTTTTTTTTTTAGAAAGTAAAATCAATAAAGTAAAAGCGATTGAGTTTTAAAAAGTAATAACAATAAAATGTGTATATATATATATATATATGTATGTATGAATAATATTGTAAGAAAATATGTGGAAAAAGCAATTAAAAAATTCCTTTTATTAATAATAATACTGTAGATTAATTTTTATAATATCATTGTGAATAGTTTGTTTAGAAATAATAAGATTAATAAAGTAAAGTTGATCGAGTTTAAAAGAGTAAAAACAATAAAAAAGTAAGTATCTCATCAAGGTCATATTCAATTAAATAATAGAAGACTAAGAGTTGAATTATCATAAAGTTATTTTCATCTAATTTAATTACAAATTTTGAATTTTAATATCAACAACAAATGGGATTGTTTTAGTTTTCAGAGTTCTTAATATACGAATACTTTGAAATTCAGAAAAAAAATTCAACAAAACATATCAATTCCTAATACTTATACAAAATGATGGAATCATTAATTAATGAATTAAAGAATTAATAAATTTTAAATCTTTTCACAAATTTTAATTAACTGATTAAATATAAATTAGTTCTTGAAAATAACGTATAAAAGTTAAATTAAGCAATTTGTAAGAATTATAATCTCTTACTGTTGGAATTAATAAACATTAAATCTAATTAAGAATTAAGCAAACTAAATTATTAATACTTTTTCAATAATAAAAATACGAACTAAATTAGAATAACAATTCATTTTCAAATCAAAACCTAAGTTTCAATAAATTAAGAAAAGTAAAAGCTGTGCATAAAAAGAATTTGATTTACTAATATTTCAAAATTCTAAGGATAATCATGAATTAAGAGATGAATCCTTTAATTAGAGAAAAAGAGATAAAATGAAAAATTTCTTAAATTTCAAATTCTAAAAAAGATTTACTAACTATCCCTATTTAAACTTCTAATAGTAAATATATGATTAATCGGACTAAAATAATGGTTGAACTCTAATGAACAAGTATCAGACCCAAAATACTAATACAAGTATGAAAAAAAAAATAAAAAAAATACCCAAGTCAGAGTTTGTAGTCCAACCTTAAAATTAAATTGTTCTCTAACTAATTCTATCATGAAAACAATATCATGTAACATATCAAACTAAAACACTCTTCAATACCATATTAGTTTTTCAATAATATTTCCAAATCAGATTTTGTAGTTCAACTTCAAAATTAAATTACTCCTAATTTCGTCATGAAAATAATACCATGCAGTATATCAAATTAAATCTTTGATCTTAGCTTTTGAATACCACTGAAATTATCAAAAATCGTTGACCTATACCACCGTATATAAAAAAACAAGACAATAGACATAAACAATAGTTACAATCAAACACGAGAATGTCCATTTAAGTTAATTCTAATTAAACGAGTCAATTTAACCATGAATAGAATCCAATAAATCTAAATTAAAGAGGTTAGAGGTAAATAAAAATATAATCATCAATATACATGAAAAAAGCATTTATATTTTCAAAAACAAAACATAAAGAGTAAAATTTTTTAAGTAAACGTGCACACCAAAAGAATGAATTAAAAAAATCTTCTTTATCTATTGTATAGATGTATAGATTAATACTATATTGATTTTTAAAAAAAATATTATACTATTGTTACTAATATGATATACTATATTTTATTGATATATTACTATAATTTAAAATATTTATATACTATTATATTAAATTTTAATATAATGTTATAATTACAATTGTTTCAGTATGGTAAAATGTTTCATATTATATATTTAAGATTGATACCGATGACTATTTTTTTAACCTACCAATAAGCCTTTTAAAAACAATAAACCATAATAAAGACATGAGACTTGAAAACGGTTATCAAAGCATAGCTCTTTAACATTGGTTTTTCTCCTTCTAAGATTTGTTATTTCTTTAATTTCTGAAAGATTATATTTCTTTTTGTTTTCTTTTCTTCGGCTTTTCACCTCATCATATCTGCTCCCAGTAATTCTATTCATTGTTAAATACGATTTTCGTTATTTGAAATTAGTTGTACGTACCAAAAAATAAAATTTCGTCTAAAAATCCAAAAAACTAACATTACCTTTAAAAAGATTATAAATATCCATATCAAGACAAATAAAAGTATAAAAACAATAAAAAATAATGAAAGTCTAACAAAAATTTCAAAGTTTAAGTGAATTTATTTAATAAATGTGTTATATATACATTTTATTAAAATGTAAGTGCAATATTAACAATTATTGACGTAGTGGTGATAATTTAAGTTTGATATGAGAAGTATAAATTGTTTGAGGTAGAATGAGTGAGACTTCTAAGAAATTAAGCTGAATCTTTTAAAAATAATCATTACATTATTGAGAAATATAAAGTAAAAATCCATTTTTAGAAAGTTCTTCAATACTAAAGTAAGTAAGGATCAGAGAATTTAAAAATATAAGTATATGTATATTAAATGAAAAAATTAAGCAAGTATAAATCTATATTTTTTTTAGGTTTGAATATCTAAAGGTAAGTTTGTTACTAACTATTGAATATCCGATTGTAAATAATATTTATATATTTATCTTTAAATATTTTAGAGACTAATAGTATCTCGGTAATATACTTTTAAAAAAAAAGTTATTTTTTTCTATTATATATTCTTTTATCAAAAGAAATTTTATTCATTCCTCACTTTCTTTAATTTTTCTCGTTTCGTGTACATTTTTTTTGACTTGTAGTGTCAAGTTGAAGGTAATAATTCCTCCGCTTCAATTCGTTGTTGATGTTCTTTCCTTACCCGTTCCTCATATTCTATCATCACTTATTTTATTTGTTGTTCCATGTCGTTAATTTCAACTTGGAGATCACACAACCTTCTCAATGCCTCTTGTTTTTCTCTCTTGATGTCCTCATACAAAGCTCTTTCACTAACGCTCTACAGATGAGGCTATATCCCACTCTTGAGCCCTCATGGTTAGCTCAGTGTTGGCAGCTGCCAAGTCTTGCTTAATTCTGAAAGTGTAATCTCTCTCCGCTTTCTATTTTTTTTCTCGTCAGCTCTTCATAAGCTTTTGTTCTTTCTTCATAATCCTTCTTTATATCCACAAAGTTATGGCGAAGGCTTTGAAAATCGTTAATCACTTTGGCATTTTCCCCTTTCAATGTTTCAATTTCTTCTTTCAATCGTTTGACCTCTTCTGACTCGGTATCTGGCCTTTGTTCTTCGTTTATCAAGCCAGGAGAATTCAACTTGAAAGGCAGTTTAACTTTTTCGACCCTATCTACGATCCATTGGCGGTAAGGGATTTCTCTATTGATTGTCCACAATCTGGAGTCCCTATCCATGCAAACCACACTCTTCCAAGCACTTCTGACCTGCTGCAAGACCTTAGTAGCATCGCCATCCTCGTAATAGAACAACAGAGTGGTCAGAGAAGCAGATGTTGGGGCCCCTCTTATCGGATATCCAAATTGACGCTGGGCTAGTACTGGGTTGTAGTTGATGCAACATTTAGTCGCCACAAGTGTCACATTCGGAAATTTCCCGTAATAGTAAATAAGGTATAATCTCAGCTGCCACGAGGGTTGCTATTGAATCTTCGTCTCATTCAGACCGGCAAAGAATTCTCTCCATTCTTTTGCACCTTTTAGTTATGGCCCTCGCCTTGCTACCAACTCAACTGGGCATTTAACGCCAATCGTTTTCTCCCCAATGCAGGAAGCCAACCAGACATAAAGAGCAGGTATGCAACATAACATCTTTCTATTTCTGCTTTCGTGGCACGAATCAAGTGTCGTGTAGGTGTCAGCCAAGATTACTGGAATAGGATTCTCAGCTCGGGTTTTCACAGCAACAAACACATCGATCACGTTATACCCCACGAAATCCTCGTGGTTAGGAAATATCAAGACACCATAAAAAACTAAGGCAAGGACATCCGTAAACGTTTCCCAGTCTCCTTTGTCAGCCAGTTGGTACAAATACGTCTCCAAATACCTCTGGGTGAACCCTTTGGTGTCCTTTCTAGTGACAAACTTGCCTTCCAACTCTCTTGGGTGTATCTTCATAATCCCAGCTAATGTGGGGATAAAAGCATGTTGCTCAAGGTGTTTGTATGGGACTCCTCCTTCTAGTGCCACGTCCAGAATCTGCTCAAACTCTTCTAATGTTGGCACCAACTGGAAATCTTGAAAGGTGAAACACCTCAGTGGTGGGTCATAGTATTGTGCTAAAGCAGTGACAACAGGTATCTGAACCTCCACTTCTAGCAATCCTAGTAGATTCCCATATCTTTTCCTAAAAGCCCTTCTCTGGATCGGAATAAGCTTTTGTCCTAAGACCCTGAGGCCGGTTAGCTTGTTCTCTATTACTCGAACATGTTTCTTCTTCCTTAGACCTCCTAATTCAGAATTTTCCTCAATTTTAGACCTCATGTTAACCTCCATGACGATATATGCACACAATTTTATAATTTCACTACTTAAAAAAAGAACTAAATGAGATGATATGAAATGCATGAAATGGGTTGGTGGAGAAAAGCATGAGTTATAAGTACAAAATATGCAATGTGTATGTTACAACAACAAAGAAAGTCGGTGGAAGATTGTAGCGCATGAACATCTCTCTTAGTGCCCTAAACTAGGTTGCAGCGCCTAAGATCTAGGCCCCTAAATGCATACTCACATAGGACTACTCCTAATCCTAAAGGTATAAGGCTACTAGAGCTATGACTCACTTCTCCACATTGCTCGCAACAACTGGTAAACAACTTGCTTATGAGCATGTGAATAAAGCAAACAAACTCTAGATAGGGTTCTCACAAAAACTGAGAAAAGAAGTACATCCTGTCAGTATTGCTACACAACCTCTTTTTATTTCTAAGCTCTCTTAGACCCGGGTATAGGGCCTCACTCATGATACGCAATTATGAAGTGTGTGTGAAGAGAGAATTATGCATACAACCCCCCTCCTACAAAACAACCAGAAAAGTCCCAAGCAGGTATATAATAAGTATAGTAGATAAGGCACGTCATATAATTTAGGGTTCAATATTCCAACAGTAATAATCACATATACGAAAGAGAGGAGAAAATAAACATTCAGAACAACCACACTCATTCTCACTTATTTAATTAAAATGGCTTGACTCTCAAAAGTAGTTCCCAGTGGAGTCATCATCTGTCGCAACCGAGATCACGACGGAGATGGCGATTCAAAAAGAAAATAAAATATAATTTTGAGATTTTGAGAAATGGAAGTCGCCACCATAGTTTCTTAGGAAAACTATGGAAAATCGAAAATGGGGTAAGACAGGTCTGCGAAATTCAAATTTCGGGTTCGGGAGTCAGTTACATGTGGAGAAGGTATTAGCACCCCACAACGCTCATCCTAAGACGGTACCTTTAATTAAATAAGTAAAACGAGTGTGATTTTCAAAATGTTTATTTTCCAAAAAGAGACAAAATGCAGATACAACAAACAAATTTTTATTTTTTTATTTTTTAGGGCCTAACAACATTTGACCTTGCTCCTAAGTATTTTCATCGAGGATGAAAAATCAGGATTACGTAGTTTTTTTAAAAATCTGTTCGTTGAAGTGTTTGATGTTTTTAATTTTTGAAAATTTCATATTTTATATTTTTTGAAAATTTTATATTTTATATTTTTTGAAACTTTTATGTTGTCTTTTTAGTTATGAAGCTGTTATATTTTTTTAAAATTTTACATATATAAAAAAACTTAACATTTGAAAATTTCATAATGTTTGATATTTTCGTAGATTTTTGAGAGAAAATTTTGTGTTAGATACCGCTTGACGCGTACGGTCCTTTCATTATCCAAAAGAAATAACAAAACCTTTTTAGATTGAATTCCGCATGACGCGTTCGGCCATTTGGAATATTAATCAAACTTTATTTATTTATTATTATGTTTTTTTATAAAAATTAAGAAAAAGATTTGTATATATATACATACATATATATATATATGTATGTATATATATATATATATATATATATATATATATATATATATATATATATATATATATATATATATATATATATATACATATATATATATATATATATATATATATATATATACATACATATATATATTCTTTAAATATTTATTATAAAAATAAAATTTATATTTGAAAGAGATAATACAAAAAAATAAAATTAAATATAAAATCAATAAAAGGATCCACTTTTCCTAAAAAAAATTTACTCTTCAATCACGTGTCCCTTTTTTTTTATTAGGCCTCCTGCACCTTTTTATTCTTTTCTTCACTTATGCCTTCAAATCAAATCTCCCTTTTTTTAAATTATTTTTTATACACAAAAGCCACGATCTTTCATTTTCCATACCTTATTACTGACTGATTCTTCCTGCACCTCCATACTGACTTCCTGCACCTCCATAATTTTGACATATTTCCATTTTAACCTTAAGAAAAAGATGAAAATAACCTTCATCAATGGTAATTGCGATCCAATTTTTTTTCTCTTTGCGGATTGTACAAACCGCAATGCAATTTTAAAATATTATCATTGCGGATTGTACAACCTACAATTATTTTTTCTGCACTTTTTACATTGCAGATTGTACAAACCGCAATGCATTTAAAAAAAATTGTATTACGGGTTGTACAAACATCAATGTATTTATAAATTACGGTTTGTACAACCCGTAATGTATTTAAAAAAATTTTAACATGACGAGTTACACAATCCGCAACTTATTTTATTTTCAGATGCTTAGTTAATTAATCAAAAAATTATGTTTGGTCAAATATTAGTTTAGATGATGAAATCATATACTAATCTCATTTTTAATATTATACTTGATAATTGATATCCCTTGCACAAGTTGTATTGGCACGACATGGTGAGTGGATGCAACTCTTCTTCCATAGAAGTAGTTGCATTAGGGTTGAAGAACTCAATGACATCGTTCGGAGTAGTGAACATGATAGAGAACCCTTGGAACCCCAATTGGAACTCTCAGGTGGTGGGGAAGGCTTAGGGTTTCTATGCTTCCACGTCCCAGAGTGAGGTTACCTTGCTCATGGCCATGAACTTGGCCATCACTGAAGGCACGTATAATGGCAGCAACATCACCATTTTGGGAAGGAACCCTGTCTTCAACAACAAGAAGAGAGAGATGTCTATGATTGATGGAAGTGGCTTCTTTCGACTTGCTAGGGGTTATGCTCAACTTAGGACTCACCCGAAAATAAAATAAGTTGCGGGTTGTGTAACCCGCAATGTTAATTTTTTTTTAAAATACATTGTTGGTTGTACAAACCGCAATACAAAAAAATTTATAAATACATTACGGGTTGTATAACCTACAATACTAAATGTATTGCGGGTTGTACAAACCGCAATACAAAAGAATTTATAAATACATTGCCAGTTGTACAACTCGCAATACAATTTTTTTTTTAAATGTATTGTAGGTTGTACAAACCGCAATATATTTAGAAAAATTTATACTTACGGTTTGTACAACCCGCAATGTAAAAGGTGCAGAAAAAATAATAGCTGGTTGTACAATCCGCAATGATAATATTTTTTAATTGCATTGCGGTTTGTGTAATCCGCGAAGAGAAAAAATGGATCATAGTTATCGTCGACGAAGACTATTTTCGTCTTTTTCTTGAGGCTAAAATGGGAATATGTCAAAATTATGGAGGTGTAGGAAGTCAGTATGGAGGTGTAGGAAGAATCGGTCCTTATTACTCTTCTTTCTTGTTTTTGGTGCCAATCAAAACAAATAGGCCAAGCCCATGGTACTCCACACCCGTTACCTATTCACTTGTATGCCAACGTATTGAATTTCACTTTGCCTTCCCAATTCATTCTATGTTCCCCCATTTAATTTCAACCCCTGCCAGACCCAATTTGAAAGTTGGACCAAGCCCAAATACCTCACTATTACTCCTTCAGAACCCACTTGCCCTAAGTGGAATCAAGATTGAATGAAATAAAAAGTGCCACCGCGAGACAGAACCCCTCATCCAACGCCCCCACAGTTCCATTGCTTTCTACCATTCATCTTTATTTTTTTACTAAGCTAAAACATAAACGGGCCAAGCCCAACACCCTCGCCCCATTTCTGCTTTCAGAAACCCTTTTCTTATCCTAAAACGTATTAGGGTTACGAGAACACCAAAATAGTTTAAGCGCCGCTTTAGATGTGTAGTGGTGAGGCAAAGCTATGACGAGTGGCGTTCGCATGCGACGGTGGCAAGGCGATGAGCGAACTTAGCAGCAGGAGTGGTCGAACAAGGCGGCGGGTTTGGAACTACTGCTGCGGTGTTGTGGTGGAGGTTTGGCTAGGTGGGGCTCGTGGTGGTTCGTTTGGGTGGTAAGGGAGGTATCTGGTTCGTGGGGTTAGAGGGGTTTTATAGAGGCTGTTTGGGGCCATGTGAGAGGCATGGTGGAGCTACTTGAAGGTGTGCGAGATGAGAAGGAAAGGATGGTGGAGTGTTTAAAGTCACATTCTTTGTTTTAGGGTTTGAGATGGGAGTTGAAGAGGGTGGTGGTGACAACAGTTTGGGTTATTGAGGAGCGGGGTTCATGATGGAGGCACTCGTGGTCGGTGTGGTGTTGTGATATTATGGGGCAGTGGAGGTTGAAGAGGGGGGAGTGAGGTGGTTTGCTTGGAACGTTATGCATCCAGTGGTGGCGAAATAGTGTAGAGAGATGGCAACGAAACAAACTTGAAACTTGTTATACTGTTTTGTTGCTCTAGGCTTCTCTTTTTACATTTGTATGCTCATTCATGCATTCCTTTCTTTTATTAACTCTTCGGCTTTGGCTTGATTATAGAAAAAAGTTTCATGTATGACTTAAAATTTGTTTGAGTTTTCTTGATGTATATGATATGTCAAACAATGATACATATTAAAGCGACAGGAGAAATAAAGAAGCTAGAGTAGTAAAATCAGAACAGTAATGACCTTTGGTGAGTTCGTTCCTCACTTCAAACGCTCCTTACTTCAAACGCATTATTGCTAGATTTCTCCCCTTTGAATCATCTGAATGGTCTGTTTATAGACTGAGAGCAGATTGTGGTGTTATGTGATTCGAGCGGGAGGTGAGAAAGGGATGAGCAGAGTGGGTTTTTCAGAAAAGAAATTGTAATGTATCAGAATGGTATCCCCCTGCTAGTCTTTGTGAATTCTTTTTTAAGAAGAAAATGAACAACCTCTCTGTTGGAGGTTTGACTCGACCCGGATTTACAGGGATAGAGTTTCCTCTTACGAAAATGCTAGTTGTCTAGGGGAGTGTTGCAAGAGGAACTAAGCAATTTTGTGTTAGGAAGAGGGAAAACTTCTACAGAGGAAAACTTCTACAGAGGAAAACAACGCATGCAGTGAGGCATTGAGTAGCGCATTAATCCGCACAGAGGGAGCAACACATATTGAGAGGAGTGTGAAAATGGTTAAGGTGGAACCCCAAGGCGCATAGTGATAGGAGTGTGAAAATTGTTAAGGTGGAACCCCAAGGCGCATAGTGAGAGGAGTGTGAAAATGGTTAAGGTGCGACCCCAATGCTTCAGTGAAGGTGCATAGAGAAAATGAGGAGGTGCGAAAAAAGAGTAAAGGTCTAATCCGATAGAAAAAAAATGGGTTGAACCATACACCCCTCTACCCCTCTTAGGTTAATCTCCCCCTTTTTTAGAAAAAAGGAAATAATAAAAGAAATTCTAGAAATAAAATTTAAAAATAAAATAACTAATTTTTTTATTTATTTTTTTAACATTTTTTTAAATAATATTTTTTCTATACCCGGACAAAATTTGGTATTAACACTTCGCAAAGGCCTTCTAGACTGTGTAGTTTTGATCCACTACCAAGGCTCTCGACTTTGTTGATGAACAATTTCATCTCTACATTATTAGCTAACCATAGTGTAATCTTACTACATTACTTGGCCGAGTTTATAGTGTAATGCTAGGTAATAACTTTCACACTTTACCTAGCCAGTCACAGATAGACACTTTATAAGGGTTGGAGCATCCCTAAAATGTTTCTTTTAATTTAAATTATTTTTGGCTGTTCAAAAAAAAATGTTGCAAATAATCTTTCTACTCTAGAACCAACTTAGTATGGGGTTAAAACTAGTTGTCAAACTAAAAACTTTGGGAGGTGAGTTTTCTTTGAGGCTCTTTTTTTCCTCAACTGGAAAATCAAAGAATTTGTGCACAACAACCTTGAGATCATCAATAGACCTTAAGGGGTATCTCAACTTGGAAGAAGCCCCACTCAATTGCAATATCAAAAAAAGAACTTGAGGTTGGAACATTGACGTCATCTGTGAGAATATAAAAAGTTCTAAAGATGAACTCTCATTTTTTGTTCCCTCCACTGGCAGCTTCTTCGATATGCCTAATACTATTACATTGTTTATAAGTCAAGAATAAAAATAATTTAAATACATCTTCTTATCTTAACCCTTTGAGACGTCTTTTAATAATAAGATCGTAATGAGACTCCAAACATTAAAAAAAAATATTTTGAATATAATTATGAACTTTAACAATGTTATCTCTATCTTTTATAAGATGGAAATCATTCCTAATCTTTTATGGGTTTTTAGCAAAATACACATAGATTGAAGGAAACTTAGAAATAAAAATATACTTAAAAAAGAGTCACTTAATTTTTTAATTTTAAATGGTTATCTCATCCACACAGTAATGAAAATTTGAAATACATAAGTCAGAAACTTATTATCGAGCTCACATTAAACACAACGTTTTTTTTTTATGATAAATAAATGTATGAAATTATTTATAAGTAATGAATAACTTTAAATTATTATTTAAAATCCTATTATTAAAATGTTAATGTAGTATATGAGAAGTAGATAGGAACATAGTGATGGGCTTGAAATTATTGGGTTAAGATCAAAAGTGGAAAACAAGTGAGTGACAAGGATGAGTTTAGAAGGAAGGGGTACCATTAGTAGATTTTTATCCATCTCTTTTCTAGAGAATTCAAGCCATCCACTACAAGTATGAAATCTTTTCATTTTATAAAGTAAGCTTATTTCTCTTCTTTAATGTCCTTCTTGTTTCTCTTCACAGTCTTCCCTGGAATGGGTTTTAGACTTTGGTTTGGGAGAAATTGTAGTTTTTAAAATTTTGGCAAAAACTTTTTGCATCCTATCAATTTTGACTCATATCCCATCACGAATGTGAAAGTACAGAAATACTCTCACTATTAACTTTCCAAAAAACTTTCTGAAAATTTTTGGAAACATATTTCTAAAATATAAATTTACATTTTGAAAATATTTTTTGAAATATATTCTGAAAATTTTTTTTAAATACAAATTTTATATTTCAAAAAACACTTTTTAAAAATATATTTCGAAAAATATTTTTCGGAATATAAATTTTTTATTTAAAAAAAAACCTTTTGAAATATATTTTCAAAAATCTTTTCGAAATTCATTTTTGTCTAAAGGGTATTTTTGAAATTTTATAAAAATGATGGAGGTGCAGGTTAGAAGTATATGTGGTGCAAAAAGTTTTTGCCTTAAGTTTTGGATTTCGATTGGAATTTGATGGAGATGGAGCTTCCGGCCCTTTAGTGTCTTAGGAGTAACACCCAAAAGAAGATATGACTATAAATATAAATAAATAAAGTTTATATTAAAAATCATTTAAATAAATTTGTCATCAGTGGCCTATAATAAATGATACAAACTAATAAGACAAATTATAATAGTAAATTACTTTATATAATTGTTTCATTATATTCAACTGTACATTTAATATATAAAAGAAAATATACAACGATTCTTCCAAAAAGATAATGAAGCAATTTAAAAATTGAAAAAAAATCAAGATATGCTTCAAACTTTAAATTGTACAATTTACTCTGGACTTGTTTAACTAAAATACGCAGTATTATGTGATATTAGTAATAAGTAAATCTATCATAAGAAATTTTACATTTTAATATTTCAAAAATAATAAAAGAAAAATATCTCGATTAATAAAGAAATAATTGAATTTAACTCACAAACAAAATGGTAAGGTGTCTTTGTATATGAAATCTCTTTTAACTTTTTTATTTTATTAGTCTTATTAATGTTTTCATGTGAATGGTCACGAACTTATGTTTTTATCTTTTAGTTCGAGATTTGCTTTATTCATATTTTTTATGGCTTGGATTAAAAGTTCACTTTATCCTTATAAATGATTATGTTTCTATTGTTCTTCTAAACCCCAATTATGTAAAATAATGTTTCTATACATCTCTTTCTATTTTGAAATTCAATCAAAATTTATCTTTGCTTATATCTTATTATGACAATATTTAGTAAAAGTAAAGTAAACCACCCAATTTTGTTTGGGTAATCGAAAAAAATATAGAAAAAATAGAACATAATTGATTTGAAAAAAGGATGAAAAAAAAATAAGAAAAATTAAAAATACTAAAAAATTAATAAAAAATTAGAAAAACTAAAACCCTAAACCATAAAGAAAAAAATATTTACTATTTAGTTTTACAAATGTATGAAAATTCAAAAATTGTTTTAGTTTATAAAATTTTTTAAAGTGATTAAAAATATAAAGAAAATAAAATACTTATAATGCTTTTAAATACAATTATAATTTAAAAATAAATAAATAAATAAAAATGTCTGTGTCCTATTATGTTGATCTGGTTCTCTTGTTCTGTCCGAATGGTACACAAAGGCCCAATCAATTGTGGAGGAAGACCTTTCATTGACGCTTCTTCCTGCACCTCCATAGTTTCAACCTGCACCTTCACAGTTTTTTAAATGACATAAATGTCTTTGATAAAATGACAAAAATGGATACGATGAAATTAAAATTGATAACAAAATATATACCGAATTGTAGTGGTATATATTAACAATCTGGTATATATGAATAATATACCGAATTATAGAATCTAGTATATAAAGTGTATACCAGATTGAAAAAGATGGTTCAATCTCAAATACAATTCTTCACTGTATATTAATTGTATACTGGATTCTCCAATTCAATATGTTAACTGTTGACACAATCCAATCCGATATAAATATCGGATTGACACAATCCAATTCTATATAAATGTTATATATCAAATTGATCTGGTATACGATTAACATATCTAATTGTAGAATTTGATATGTAACAAGATTATATACTGGATTTTTACAATCCGGTATACAAAGATTTTTGAAATTTAACTTCAGATTGGGTCAACGAATGCTCCGTGCAGCCTAAACCACCATCACCAACACAAACGTTTAGGGAGAGATACATACAATGATAATGCTCCAAGATTGTCAAAGTACAAGGTAAAGAGGTGTGAAGAAGTGTAGAAACAGAGGAAGTTGTGCAATTATGGCTTCCGCAAAACTAAAGCAAGGGTGAAGGGCACAATTGGATATAAAATGGTAAAAGTGTTGCACAAGAGACTGTTTCTTCCTACAAAGAAAAAAAGAAAAAAGGTTGCAGAAAAGACTCTTTCTTCGTACACTTCCATAGCTTCTTCCTACAGTTCCATAAAATCTTCTATTTCCAAAAGATCCTTGATGAAAAAAACTTACATGTCCTTAAGTAAGTACGGATGACGTGGGTTGAATTTATATTCCAGATTCTATAATTTGAAAGATCATTGAATCGTAAATTTTGGAATTTTTTTTTGAAAGTTATAATTTTAGATTAACCTATTCTAGAATATATTGGTAACTTCTAGCCTAATTTGGAATAGAAAAATATATTATGAATTACGCTTTTTATTTTCAATTCGAAAGTTAATTTTGTATTCTGAAATAGGCTAATTCATAATAGGCTAATCCGGAAACTAAGATGAAACACATTCCAGATTATATACCTCTAAAAATGATTTTCGTATAACATTTCAAATTATACAATGTAGAAGGTACTTTTAAATTTAGAAATGATTTTTAGAATCTGGAAATAACTTTCATAATATAAAAATAACTTTCAAAATTCAGAAGTCATTTTCGAATTATACAATCTCAAAAGTATTTCTGAATTCATAAATAATTTTCAAAATCTAAAAATAACTTCTAAATTCGAAATACCTTTCGAATTATATAATCCGGAATGTTTTTTATTAAAAAATCACTTTTAGAAGTATAGAAAGAAATGACATATTAGGATCCTTTTATTATATTCATTTAAAGTCATTTATATTTTCTTTACATTCTCTATAAAGGTGCACGAATAAGGCATGGAAGTACACAGTAAGAAGCAGTGTGCACAAGAATAGGTCACAGAGAAAAAGAAGCCACATTAGAAAAAAAAATGACCATTTCTACTGTGAGCACGAAGGATCTTGTGGAATCTCTGGTCTTAAAGCTAAGGAAACATAAATATTGATTTCATTTCTTTGACACTCCTTCTGGATAAATTCCGCTGGTTCTTTATATAATATACATAACCTTAGAGTGTTTGCTTGATTTTGTTCTTATGTAATATCACTCATGATGAAGCATTGATACTAAATGGTTCCTCTGCCTTAGAAGACTTTGCAGTGTGGGCATGGTAAATGTTTTTGACAAAAAGATTTCTTTGTCAGGGTACCAAAAATACATGTCATAGACGACCGTAAATGGAGCTGCAAATTTTTAATGTTTATTCAAAAATATTGTATTAGAACATTCTTTTCAAACAAGAATGATAAATAGTATATAATTTGTATTAGAATTAGGAATGACAGACACATTTATTTTTTTAGAAGAATTGTAATTAGTGTGCTTAAGCTTACGTGATTCATGCTTGATTTGCCATTTTGTGTTTTTTTAATGTTTAACCTTGTTGCAAACGTGACTTATGCCCAAAACAGTAAACCGATAAGTGAAATGTTATTCCATTACCAATTAGCTTTGAACTTTAAGATAATTTATTTAATGAATTAATTTCTAGATTTTGACTTCCCGTATCTTGTGTTTTAATATTGTGTCAAAAAATAACTATTAATTACGCATGGATACAATTATGTAAGCTTCAATAAACATACATATATAGGGTTGTGATTTTATATTGTAAAGTGGCCATGATTTTACAATAAAAGTTTTACATTAAAAATCTGCATAACTTTTTCTAATATAATTATATAATTTATATTGCCTTTATATATTGAACAATGGTTTAGTTGTTTAGTTATATATATATATATATATATATATATATATATATATGATTATATA
>Ga0209700_106968_pt1 | contig 16682 bp, 10 predicted proteins | sample SiratroredBW_FD_187528 | JGI IMG/M metagenome (GOLD analysis project Ga0209700, IMG submission 187528) | Root nodule microbial communities of legume samples collected from California, USA - Siratro red BW (SPAdes) (version 2) | ecosystem: Host-associated > Plants > Roots > Nodule | place: USA...
CTTTACAAAAAAAAAAAAATCATATTTTACCCTTTATTCGTTTACCTTTGATATTTGACTCATTTGAGAGACTGAGTAATCAGAATTTTACAGGAAAAGACTATCATTTTTAATGAATGAATTTACTGTGTGAAGAAGGGCTTATTGTTTAAATTTGATTATAAATTTGTAATACATTATCATTTTAACCTCGATAATCGACTCATGTTAAAAAAAAAAAAGATTTTAGTGCAAATTACAAGAATTTTTCATGACTTTAGTTTATGAAGAATATTATCTGTGCAACTGCATATACTCAAATGATTATTTTCAGATTTCTTATAATTTTGAAGCCAAGAGGGCACAGGCAACCCCACAACGTATTCTCAATAAGCGAAATTAATAGAGAAAACGTTTTATATAATAATATAATGTTAATTATAAGATTTATAAAATTAAGTTAAAATACTCACATTAGAAATATCAGTATTAAAGTAAAATCATGTACAAAATGTTTAAATCTATATTTAAATTTTAATTAAACATTCAGAAAGAAGGTTTAAATCTACGTAATTGTTGAAAAAAAAACTTACAAAATGAGGATAAGCAACTCACCTAAACAACCCCACAGTATGAATGCTTTAAGTAGATTCAAGGGCCTTGGGAAAACATTGTTGTCATAGACCAGGGACTAATATAATCTTGATTAGATTTTAGATTAAGAACAACCAATTAATTTATAAGTGAAGATATGATACATTTCACATAATATTAAATTAAACATGAAAAGTTAAATTACTTTAAATAATCTGAAACATGAATTTGAAATATGCAAAAACATGCATTTAATCATTTGGAATCACCCATAACCATTTGCAACCCAAGAGTATCGCTTAGCATTGCATTCATTTAGATACTACCCTAGAAAATTTAGTTTTCTTCAAATACACGAAGCTTTCTAACGATTTGAGAGGGAAAAGAAAAAGAAAAAGGAAAAAATGTATAAGTTTTTGTTCGTTTTAATTGATGCGAAATTAAGAAAACAATAAATGAGTGTTTATTGTTTTGTCCTAAATAAACAATTTTTGTCCTTTTCATTGTTGTATTTCTCTCCCACCAATTTCTCTACCACAACCTCGACACGTTGCTATATTGTATGTATACCTGCCACAATAGAGCTCTGTCTGCAACCCAAGTATCAATGAGAACAAGATCCAATAAAAGTAAAAAATAAGATAAAATATTATAGTAATAAAATTAGAAGAAAAAAATGATACTATAAAAAATTATCTGCACTAATTTTCAAAATGATTAACAATATTTATTGAGTACTAAAATTTTCTCTATTATGTGTCATTAGAATATATAGCATTTTATCTGTCTACGAAGTGGCTATTTTTCATCCACTTGTAAAGCAGAGAGGACCAAAAAGATAACCAAAATTTTAAGTAATATACCTGCTATAAATGCTTGAATCTCTTTGCATGTGGTAAGATTGAATGAGCCATGTTCAAAATGCTCACATGTCAACTGTTAATAAAGGTTTCTGTAAAGACTACCAAACAGTTGACAGCAGCGATGTACTTGCCTGAGATGTCTACTCTAGAATTGAACTCTAAACATGTTCAATATTGCAGTAGAGTCTGCAGACTAGCATGTTAGGAATTTGCATCTGAACAGATAGATATGTAGACTTTTCTGGGCAAAACTTTAGCTTAAATGTCTAATGCTACACACACAAAAAATTCAGCAATCCAATTGTTAAAAGAGTTTTGTTTGCTTCCAGCTCCAGCAACATAAAGTATGTCAAAAGATAGAAATACTAGCAATGTACCATATTTCTCAAAGTAGCAAAGCAAGAGCAACCTGAAAACTCATGTCAAGTTGAGCCTCAAGTTCACAAGTGCCTAAACAGCACTATTTAATAGCCAACTAGCTTTATTAAGGTACATTTAAAATCCTGAGCACATTATCTTTTGAATTTTGTTTACTTTCCCTGTACCTTTTCAGACACCAGCCACTTCTAATGTGCATCAAAGGTCTGCTTTCTGCTTCCACCTGCACTTGAAGTATGTTGAATCTTACTTTGGTGATAACATGATGAATCACAAGCTATATGCTAGGACTACTTTGCTGACTTTGACGTCTCTGCCTCCATGTCTCCCCCCACAGCTTGGCTTCTGCAACAGCTCGCTCTCTTGCTGATTCTTTAGGCAAAATGGCAGTGGTTTCATTTGGGGACTCTCCACTCTCCATCTCAGGTGTGTTCTTCACTGTGTTGAACACTTTTGGGGAATATTGCTTGGATGACAAGAACTCCAAGGCTTCCACTATATCACCTGCATTAGGCCGTTGGCGTGGCTCTTCACGAAGACACATGGTTGTCAATTCAATGACCATCTGTAGACAAGATCCTGGGTACTTGCCTTGAAGCCGTGGATCTACCAATCTTGGGAAACTCCTTTTGTCTCTCAGCATTGGACGTGCCTATGGAACTCAGGAAACCAAGTCAGGTTAAATTGCTGAAAAAACAACCTTAACTGCATAGCCAACTGAAACCATTATGTTTTCTCAAATTATGATTTCTTCAACAATGATAAACTTCAATTATCTTCTCAAAATTAAGTCGTTTGATAGCATTTAGCCCAATTGGATATAAATAGAAAAATCGCGTAATATTCTGAGAGAATGATTAAACCACTCGCAAACAGAACAAGCAATGCAATAATATTCCCAGCAAACTATGTAGCAAACTGGAATTGTAAGTTCACAAATTATAAGGGTATGATTATATTCCACATTCATTGATTAACAATAGCTGATATCACTCAGCTTCTTCCTCTTTCAAGTACATAATGAAAACTTAGAAAAAGCCAAGAGTGAAGATAGCATTCCACTGAGACTAATTAATCTGATGTTTATTATTCAAGTGAGAGAAAAAAGAGAGAATAACGTGAGTCATTCATGATGGGCTAGAAATGGAACAAAATATAATTAATATAGGAATTTACCCAGTCTACCAGAAGCTTTTCAGGGCCACGGTTATCATCGTATGCTTTGCGTCCAGTAATTAGTTCCAATAAGACAACCCCAAAACTATAAATGTCCGATCTCTTGGTTAATTTTCCACTAGTGGCATATTCAGGGGCACAGTAACCTTGTGTTCCCATGACCCTAGTGGCAACATATGATTGATCTCCTGTTGGACCAAATTTTGCAAGCCCGAAATCAGAAAGTTTTGGATGGAAATCTTCATCCAATAGTATGTTGGAAGTTTTAAGATCCCTGTATATAACAGAGGGCTTTGCTTCATCGTGCAGATAATGTAGTCCTTTTGCTGACCCACAGGCTATCATCATTCTGGTATTCCAATCAAGTGGTTCTTCATCAGGAGAAACATCTGCAAATAACCATAAACAAATATTAAAGATACAACGAAAAAGTAATTTCTTGATGTGTATATATATACACACACATATATGCCAGTGATGTATTTGGCTAAATATAATAATCTTAAACCAAAACAGACAAAACGTCTTAACTACAAAACAAAATTCTAAGCAATAACTGAGTGTGTGAACTTTTCAGAATAATGATAGACGATGGCAGAGCAAAGGAGAAATCAAGTAATGTTACGGAACAGTGAAATAATCAATTTCAGTGCATTTTGTAAAGCTCCTCCAGTTCCTTTATATTAAACAATTTAAGCATTATTTTTCCTTTTGGCGAGAAAAGGTGAAAGGAAAGCAAAAGAATAAAATAAAAGTACTGCTAAAATCATATGATTCATGAATCAATAATATGAAATTGCACCTATTGACTCCAAGAAATTTGTAATTCATCACATGATACAAAATTGCGGGATTGACAAGTCAAATTGAATCAAGTGATTTGAAATCCAAATCATTCAATTATAACAACTAAGGTTGCAGCTACTTTGGAGTAAAGAGGTTGGCTTATGAAAGAGATAAGATCTAAATGTACATTTGGTGAATAGAGACGCACGTCAAGCACAGAGAAGATACAGTAGTTACATTAAGCTATAAAGCATCAACATGTGATACTAAACATGGCATTATTGAGCAAATTAGTAGCACCCCGATGGAATGGAACTAAATGTTAATGTAGTAGTGTAACTGGTTTTAAAATTATTAGTACTAACTTGTGTCAACTTCATGAATTGTAAATTATTTCATACTTTCAGATAGTAATAAACTCTAAGCCTTTACAGAATTTCCTCCAATTCATGGGGAGAAAAGAAGGCAGGAAAAAGATAAATGGAGTAACTAGTGAGTGATTGCAATTTGACATTGAAGAAAAAGGTTGTTATAGTATTATACCATGAAGATGAGACTCTAGGGATCCCAAAGCCATGTACTCATACACAAGAAGACGTTGATCCCCTTCCGCACAGTAACCAATCATATTAACAAGGTTGGAATGGCGTAGAAGGGAAAGCATGAGAACTTCCACCAGAAATTCTTTCTCCCCTTGCAAACCTGTAGTATCAAGTCTTTTAACAGCTACAACCTGATCAAATCCCATAGCTTGTTAAGAGAATTATATTGCACAGCGATGTAACATACTGATGGGTATTGTAAACGAAGAAACAGGCAAACAAACAAAATCCATCCATCAAATTATACCTGGTTTTCCCCAATCACTCCCTTGTAAACAATGCCAAATCCACCTTGCCCAATAAAGGTTTCATCTCTAAAACTTTTTGTTGCTGTCGCAAGCTCTCGGAAGGTAAATATCCTGGCCTTGTGAGGACTTTCGCCCTCCCCTATTGGGTTTACTTCTGGTCCCTTTCCTGTATCAAACCAAGTTATGATCACTAGAGTATACAAGTAAAGCAAAAAATAATAGAAAGACATCCCCCTTTTAAACTGTAACAACATTTTTTACATAAATGAACAATTCACAAAAATGAAAAGGAGAGAACAAAAAATAGGAGAAAAACCTAAAACAAGCCAAAATATATATATATATATTGGAGAAAACATCAGCTCATTGTTATGTCTATTGATACTTTATTATGTGTTATAAGTTCGCTATATAACTTAATTATGCTAAGTGAGCTGGGATTGGTGATTATGTGTAGCTAATTAAGATTAATTCTCAATTACGATGTCCATCACTGGATTAAAACTACCAATAGTGGACAAACTGCGCAATTATATATGTCAAGGAGGAGAACTAAATCATACGAATATTTCATTGAGATTTCATATTGTTCAATGTGAAATTTAGACACCTCAAAATACGCAAGTTCCTATTGTGTAATTTAGACTTATTATATATGTGCCTACATATCTAGGTGATGAGTTTAATATTAACTTGTTCTAAAAGTGAAAAACTCTAAATAATTATTTGCTAAAGAGATGCATAAAAGATATAAAATTGTCTTGCAAAATGAATTGACAGAGCTTTCCTTCAGCTTATAACAAGTGAAACACACGCGATCATCTTTGTAAATTATCATGTCAAAGGATTGCTAAACAAAATGAAACTAAAGCCAAGAAAAAATCAATACAGAAATCTGAGAGGTGAAAGAATAAGTGAGGTTCAATGGGAAGCAGGGAACCGAGAACCAATAGAGATGACAAATCACTTCCCCCAGAGCTGATAAAAGCATATTCTCATTTACTCACAATGACATCTATCTCCCCTCTTGGGAAAGGGGTTATTAGTAGAGAATGAAGGAAATTCTGATAATCAGGATGTGCTCAATTACCACGAAAAATTATCTATAATCAGTTCCTATGAAAACAGGGTCAGTGAAGAATGATTAATTCACAAGAAGGATCATTCCTTAGGCCAGGCGATGATTTTCTAAGCTGCCTATAGAAAAGGAGGGAGATGAGTTATTTTCCTAGCAGAATTTATAGCCAACAGCTGTGGTATTACTAAATTGATCTCAAAACATGCAAGAGGTTCTACACAACAAAGGCTCATGTGATATTCTTTTGATACAGAAATGAAACCACTCAATTGTGCAGACCAAGTTGAACAGTCAGCAATCACTATGTCAAGCCTCAGAGGCCTAAAAGAATGCATATCATATGAAGCAGAGACTCAGGCTAGTCACAATCAATTCATAAAATTCTCACAAAAAAAAAAAGGAGCACAGTGGCAATTCAGAAAAAAGGCATTTAACTGGGGCATGAAATTTGAACAGCCCCTTTTGCGGAAGATACTAAGGTTTGTACAGTGTACCTAATCAGAATTCGAATTTTCAAATGAGAAATACCCCAAGACAACACCAACCAACCAAGACCATTTTTCTTTCACCCTAAGATAAGAATCATGTGAGATGAGAACTATAAGCAATAACATCACCTAAAATCAAATTTGTCCCCTATCATGACTTAAACCCAAACCCATTAAAAAAAAATTGGCACAAACAAAAAATTCTCTCTGAAAGATTGAATCTTTGGGAAAAAAGCTAACCTGAAGAACTTCCAGAGACATCATTGGTGCTCTCTACAGATTTCCGAATCTTGCTTTCCTCCTCCCGCGTATTGGCACTCTTCCCTTTGCCCTTCTTCCTCGACCCGAAACAAGGGCAGCTACCCATCTATCAGAATTCTGAACCAAAATGCAGCCTTTGGCTTTCTCAGTGTCCCCAGTCACATGAAACCGTGGGCACAGACACGGAGAAGAAAGAGAAAACCAGGGAAACAGAGGGGTTTTATTGACACTCAATTCAATTCCCAGAACAGAACAAAAGAATAATATTCTTGGTGGGAAAAGAACGACGGCGAGAAGGGAATGCGTGTGCACACGGATCTCAGCGGAATCTGCCCCACTCCCGCATCACACACGTTGCAGCAACCATGCTAAGTGTGTTGCTGCGGTTTCTTGGCGAAAAAGGAAAAGAATTTGCAAAATGAGAGTGGTAGTGTAATATAAATGGGAAAATAAAATTAGCTGGTTCAATTGCTCAAAGATTTTAATTAATTCCAATAATAATAATAATGTTTATTTGTTTCCTTGGAGGTAGAAGAGTTTGTTTGTACAATGACATGCATGGCTATTGGCTTTCTGACGTCTCTGTACTTTCTCTCACAACCCCTCTCATGTTGGCTATATGCCACATTTGTCTCTCATGCGCTTGCACTTGGGTGCACAATTTAAGGTTGCCGGCTGGGTGACACATGTTTTCTTATTAAGTCAAAATATGTAATTTTATTAATTCTCTAAAATTAATGTTTTCCAATTTCCAACACAAACTTAATAAACTTAATAATGTTTAATAATAAGTTTTGATATTCTTATCCTGAAAATGATTTAATATTTTTGTTAGCAAAGAAATGCATGCTATGTTGAACTAAAATTGTTTAATCTTTGGAATACAAATGTGCTGTTAGATTTCTATATAGACAAAAACTACACATTGAAATACTATATGAATCAAAAGTTTATTTGAGCTAACAAATGTGAAATTTGTGTAAAATAAATGTGCTGGGCTAAGCTTCCACTTATCAATAAGATATATTTATTATAATATATCTATTTGTAATAAATATATTTTATTTGTAATAAATATATTTTATTTGTAAAAAAATGTTGTTTATTAAACTAAAATTGTAAGAAAATATGAAATGTAATAGATAAATATATTAAAAATTATAAGTTAAATGTTTGTGTTGAGTGTGGAATGTTTGACTAGCTTATATGAAATATTGTGTGTAAAATAAAATTTCTATTCGAGAAGGATAAGAATATATTAAATATAATAAATTTTGTGATAGACAGAAAAAATATGATTTAGATAAACATACAAGTTTATTGTCATTAGTTTGATTTAATTTAAAAAAATAAATAAATGAATAAATATTTGTGATATAATATGGTTGTTTAAAAAGAGCTTAATTATTATAAAATTATTAGACAATTTGTAATGAAACATATCAAATGAAAAGATTTATTAAATGATTATTATTATATTCATAATATTTTCCTTTTATACTAACAAATAGAAGATATAATTAGAAGCTGCAGTACAAATTTATTATTGTGGTTTGATACCTATAAAGTAAGGGTACAATAAAATCAAAATTTAAAAAAAAACTTTAAAAAGTTATAATAATGTGTATTTATTAAATAATAATTAATTTAAATGTATAATATTATGTTTAAGTAAATGTTTTAGTTAAGTTTGGTTCACAAATTAATATTTAAACTGCAATTACAAAAAAAATGTTCCGTTGAGAAACTATATATCCAAATTAAAATAAAATGAATTTTCATAATTTTTTGTTAGTTTTCGTTATTTTTCACTGTTTCAATTTTAAACCCTTAAATCTTATTTAATCACAATCTATTATTTATGATAAATTTGTTGATTTTTTTGATAATAATTAATTTTAAAATAATGTTGTATTACCAGGTTAGGTATATACTTATTAGGTTTTAAGAATTACGAATAAAATCATCCGCAAATCTCAGACAACTTGAAATAATATATCTAAATAACATGAGAATTGATTTTATTGTAACAGATAAAATATTTACTTATTTTTTAATTTACTCAGCCTTGATAATTAATATTTGGAGGGAGAATAATAATAATAAGAGTTTAACTTTTAAACTAAACCTTAAACTTTTAATCTTCACAAAAGAGAAAAACGTAATTCATGTATTTACTATATGAATTAAAATAATGAAAGCTTTTTTGTAAAAAACAATTAACGCAATGAAAATCTGGGAAAAATGTTATGAACAGAAATAAAAAGTTCAAAACAATGTATTATAATTAGTAAAAAATATGGTATTGTGTAATTGACTTCTAGATAAAAACATGTATATCTGTGTAGTCTTATTTCTCAGGAAAAAAATATTTACTTAATATATTTTCAATATTAAATTATTAATTTATGTGATAATAACTTTTAATGTGTTTAGGATTATCGCAAGAGTGTTTTTGTGGGTGTGGAAAGTAATGTGCTTATTACTTGATGATTAAGTCTTAATAATTATTCATGCTAAATATTACAGAAAATTGTATATTAATAACATATAATTTAATTGTATAGTTTGTATATATTTTATTTTGTGAAGCAGACTGCTTCTTCCTGCACCTCAATATCATCTCCCTGCACCTCCATAATTTTTAAAATTTCAATAATAGACATGAGTAAATTACAAAATTATCCCTGCTGCTATAAAAGAAGGTTTTCCATGAAAGGGGTGTGGTGCATTTCTGAACAGCGTTGGAAGGTGTTGTAGTGGTGGTGGGAGGTTCCTACGGTGTTGAAGTGGGGGGTTGAAGGCACTTTGGGTGGCCGTTGGTGGTTGTGGGTGGCTAAAAACCAACCACCGTCGTCTTCGTCGAGGTATCTGTTATTCATTTTTTCTGATTTCCACGGATTGTAGAAACCGTAGAAGTTTAATATTTACGGATTCTGTAAGCCGTAAGTTTAAAATCAAGATTTATGCCTCTTACGGATTACACAAACTGTAGTTATTTTAACATTCGTAAGAGCTTACGGTTTGTACAAACCGTAAGTGTATAGGTGTATAAGAGAACTCTACGGTTTGTAGAAACCGTAAAAGTAATAGACATTACGGTTTGTATAAACCGTAGAAGCATTTGCATTTTTTTTACTGCTTACGGCTTCTACAAACCGTAGAACATTTTTTTGTCTACGGTTTGTAGAAGCCGTAAGAAGTAAAAAAAATGCAAATGCTTCTACAGTTTCTACAAACCGTAGAACATTTTTTTGTCTACAGTTTGTAGAAGCCGTAAGCAGTAAAAAAATGCAAATGTTTTACGGTTTCTACAAACCGTAATATCTATTACTTTTACGGTTTCTATAGACCGTAAAGCATAAGTAACTTGAATTTTTATGTTTGTTTGATTTCTTAATGTGATTATTTTAAATATTTTCTTCAGTCTATCATAGAAGGAGAATATTTGAGTAAAGTTTCTGAAGAAGTAGATAAGATATCAGATATGGAAGAAGCACATCAAAGTAATGTTATGGTTAAGGAACATGAATGTGGTTTACATTTTTCAACAAATGAGGTAAATGAATTTACTTATATTAAATGCTTTTATTGGATAAATTAGGATGGTGACTTTGAAATTTTGTTAAATTTAGGTATTTCCTACCAAAGATAATTTACTTGAATGGGTGCAGAAGGTTGCTTTTCGTCTTGGATTTGTGGTTGTCATATTGAGATCTGATAAGGCAACTGGTCAACAAGGAAGGAAAACATTTGTATTGTTGGGGTGTGAAAGGAGTGGCAAATATAGAAAATACAGGAATGATTTGGAGGTTAGCATAACAGAGATAAGAAAGTGTGATTGTCCGTTTAGATTGCGGGGTAAACCCATTTCAAATGGAAAAGGTTGGGTGTTGAAGGTGATATGTGGATTACATAATCATGATCTTGCTGAGACATTAGTTGGACACCTTTATGCTGGCAGATTAAAACCTGTTGAACATGCTTTGGTTATTGACATGACAAAGAGTCTTGTGAAGTCGTCAACATAGCTCGATATATGACGTCCCACAACATATCAAGCTGCCCGTGGTATCGCCTCATCATATCTAGAATTCACAGTCTTTCTTCGTATAGAGTGGAAGTGCTCATAATCCATGCCTACGTTTATTTAAAATAAATCAAAGTCAACTATTTTCCCTAAACAAATATATATAAAGTTAATTATATTAAATTAAATTAACAATAACATTTTACCTTAACAAAAGTAATGAAGCCAGCCAACTGTTTTGTACTTCCAAGACATGCGTCTCCTAACTGCTCATACGTGTATGCTAGGGCAGCTGCCCCCCAAGCCCATTGTCCACAAATGTCAAGGTCTCTAAATAGTGAAAGGTGGTAGACAAAAATCCAACTCGCACTCTTATTTGGTGCACCCCAGCAGATGCATTAAAAATGCTCTAGCAGCAAACTCCCATGACCCAACAATGTAAAATTGCTCGTATACCTCCCTCAACCAACTCATTCTCACCTGGGGACCCCGACTCTCAATCAACTCTTCATTTGCTTGAGTTTCTGAAACCCCTAATAACTCTATCAACAAGTCCTTGGCTTCATCATATGACAAAACTTCATATGTCGGGAATTGTCCCACAATAGGAATATGAAGAATAGACGACACATCATCTAATGTGATCGTCATCTCTCCCAGCGACAGATGGAATGAATTTGTATCTTTATGTCATCTCTCAACAAAGGCTGTAATTAAGCCTTTGTCAGCAACTTCATACCCAATCCTGCATAGAGGGAGCAATCCAGAATTTTCTACAAAACCATGCACTTGTGGATGAGGAATGCCAAATTTATTTAATTTTCTACTGTGGGAGATCAACTTCAGTTCTCCCCGTTCCTATACAAAGCCATAAAACAATACATATTCATAATTGCTATGTACCGAATTAAATTTAAACTAACAAAACGATACAAAAAATTTCAAATATTTTACCTCACCAGCCCACAACCTATATGCAACATGATCAACATAACTAACCAAAACAAAAGGATCAGAAGGACCTCCTGGGAATCCTACTGCATCATCATCAACAGTATGTGTTAAAATATAGACTTAAATCTATCACTAATGTAACATTTCAATTATTATAAAATTTTAATTTCATTTCATTTAGTCACTCAATTTTTAAAAATTAAGTAATTTTAATCTATAATCATATATTATAATAGAAAAATATTGATGAATATTTCATTAATAAAGTATTAAACATTATTATCAATATCTTAAGTGGATAAATTACTCTTAATGTGTGAATCTTTGAATAACATATATCCATAATTAACACATTATTCAAGTTTTAAGAACTGGTAAAAACAAAATTTAATTAAATTTTTATAAAATCCAAAAGTATACACTAAGTAAACTATGAAAATAAAAAGTAAATGTAACTTGAAAAATATTTCAAAATTTTAATTTCTTAACACAATATTTATTAAAACAAAGTTAAATTTCTTATCAAAAGTGAGAGTCTTTCAAAATTAAAAAAATTGTATAATGAATTAATATCTTGTAATTATTTTTCATATACATTAAATTCATGATTAATTTTTTACTACGTATTTTTTGTTAAAGAAATATTATTTGGCAATTATTATTTATATAAACATGTTAATATTTATACGTGATAGTATGAACACAATTAAAATATATGAAAATATAACTCGTTATTGAAATGGTTGTTTTTAAAAACTAAGTAAAAGTTTATTAATAAATTATAATCTATATTTTTTCTATATAATTTATATAAAATAATAATATATGCAATTGAGATTTTATTTTGTATTCATGATTTACTTATATTTAAAAAGAAGGAAAGTATAAGTAAGGTAAATATGATTTTCAGAATTTCCATTTAAAATAATTATCATTTATATAATTAAGGTAATGTAATTAATTATATAATTAAATTTAATTATTAAATATAGTTAGAAAGTTTTTCAGGTTATTCCAACATTTAATGTAATTATTAGTATATAGCGCGTACGTGTATATTACATATTTTATGGAAGTTTTTTTATTGATTAATATATCTACCATCCATATAAAATAATGTAGAAGGATTTATACAAAATATATAATAATTCCAAAATATACTATATATATTTAAAAAAAAGAAATTAAAAGATGTTATTTAAATAAAAAAAATATTTAAAAAATCATACAGATCACACATAAATTTAAAATAAAAAGATATTAAACAAATAGAATATTAATTAATATATTTCAAAAGACTCATATTAAATATGTCTTATTAGAAAGTAATATGTGATCTAATCTAAGACTAAGATTAATAAACTGAGCTTAAAATTAATAATTAGGATAAGTTCATCATTCAAGTAGCAATATGTAAAAACGTCTTCCTCAATTTCTCATCACCTGATGTCTTAATCTTACCTGACTTAGACTATCAATGTGGTCTACGTTATAACATATGTGTTTTTACTTAATGTATAATTCACACATCATCGTATATTTGTAACTTAAATTCATATAATTATCATCATTCAGAACAATCATTATCATACAACATAAATCATTTAAATAAAATCACAAGGTCTCATGTTAGCATAATCATAAGCATATAAAATACTTATAAGTTGTTATCATCAAAACTTGAAGACTTGCAAGGTCTACTTTTACAAAACAATGGATGGGTGTGCATTGTGATAAACCATTTCGTCACCTCCGATTTTCAAATATTTTTTTGAGTTCTCTAATGTTGTATAGAGCTAACCCAAGTCATTTCTCTAGGAAACTTAACACTCATCTAATTTTGTTATCACCTTTCTTTCTTTGCAAAATTATCAAGCAAGGGATTTTTGTATTATAAACTGGAAAGTTAAAACAGATCAACCTAACTACAAATTTGAAATTACAATGAAACTAGCCTACAATTACACTAATAGTAAATCAGTCATTCATTTATCCTAACTAAAATTGCAATCCATGAGTTCAACCCTAACTACTATAACCTTGCTAAAATTAAATGCGGAACAAAACAAGAAATACTTACTCAGTATGTCTAACTAGTAGAAATATACACTGAGATAGATCATCACAAATCAAATATAGTAAAGTGATTAATCCTAAAGCAAAAACATCCAAAGAAATAATCATCATGAGAATAATCTTTATACTAACAATGCAAGAAATTGAAATTACTTAACAAGAAGAAATGTAAAAGAATCAAGATCTAAACGTTCAACTGAGAATGAAAATTGCTTACAATCATAGTAGAATCCAAAATACTAGACGCGACAACTTCACTTCAAACACAAATTATAATCGATGAATCTCTTGTAAGTGCTGAATAAAAACAATTTCTAACTCTAGAAAAAGAAATCAAATATGAAAAAAATGAAGAAATTGGAAGAATTCAACAAAAACAAGAAGAAAACATTACTTTCCTCTTCTTTCTTTCTTTCGAAACCCTTGCTCTCCAAAAAGTAACAATGAATAGTTGTCAAAAATAAAGTTGTTGAATTCCTTTTTATAATATTTATGCTCTTCCTCGAAGGTCCTTTTTAACTCTCTTGAAAGGTGTTTTTAAGCTTTCCATATTAATTGGTTACTCTATATGCATGTGCAGTATTTTCCGCAATTGCCCCTATAGTTTTCATCAATTTCCCTATGTATCCCTCAATGATTTGTTGTCCAGTAGACTCAAATTTTCCTTAAGCTTCAATTACTCTTTATATTCTTATGCTTCCAATGTCTATTAAAAATCCAGCTACTTCATTAATTCCTAAAAAAAATTAAAATTCAACAAAACAAAGAAATATGAATTTGAATTCTACTCAAGTAAAAAAAAATATCAAATAAAAAAATTTTCCTAAAATATCTAAATTCTATGAAACTATAAATTTCAATGAAAAACTAGTAATAAAAGCAAAAAAAATACTTAGAACATTCAATTAATTATTGAAAGTGTGAATAAAACAATTGTTATCACATTATTTCTGTAATCATGGACACAGTATAACATGTTATAAATCATGTCTCTTTCCATCCAACAACCTTTGTATCCCCTAATTTGTAGATGGAGTGGTGGCAACAAAATTTGAAACTTCAAAAAAATCTTTCATAATGACTTTTTAGGTACAGGTATATGATTGACCATATAAAAGTTGTCAATTAATGAGAAAAAAATTTCACTCCAATTTCATTCAAAATCTGTTGATAACAACAATTTTTTGCACTTTAAATAGAATCCGTACAAAGACTTTGAGGCATCAATCTTGAGGCATCAACCTTAGTAGAAGCCTAGAAGGATGTTGAACTTTTAACATCATGTACTTCCATCAAAGCTTATTGGACTAAAATTGGTCAACCAAGAATGTGAAGTGGATCAACATGTTGAACAACCGCCACAAAAATAATGTTGTTTGGTCATCCAATACATGGACCTCTATTCCACACGTATATGAAATTTCACATGGCCAATTCCATATATTTCTTGTCAATGTCACAACTACTACAAGATACATGAACACAACAAAATTCATCACCAAAGTTCACATTTTCAGTTACAACTAATTATTATCAACCACAGGAGAAACCTTATCAATATTTATTCACAAAGAAAAAATTCATGACACTTGCACTACAACCTACTATGTAAGAAAAAAAACATGCATTTACACTCAATTTAACTGATTTCTTCAATAACTTGTTTGCAACAAATTTTAACACACCAACTTTCACCAATGTTTATGCATCAAACACACTTAGATAATAAAGCTAACAATTTTTTACTTCCTTCCAAATGACTACACTATTCTTACAATTTGACTCCAATCACCAACTATAAATGCAACGACTATAATCATCTTGATACAACCCACCACACGTCGTTGGTTGTCACTGTTAGAAAGAGTGAAATATTCTCATGCCATAAAATTTGTGGTATACAAAATTTCCACCTTTAACAAATGAAGTTGAACTTTTAATCCCAATATTTTAATTTTTCAAAATTCCTTCCAATCAAATATAAAGTAAAAAACACTCTAAATAATTATTTTAAATTACTTTTCTATATAATCAATCTTTTCTATAATAAAAAAGCTTTATTTTATATTTTCCAGTACACATTTTATATTACATTATAAAAATATTACCTCAATAATAATAATAATAATAATAATAATAATAATAATAATAATATTTTTTCCAATTTTCGTTCTTCTCTCCATATTTTTTTTTAAAAAAGACATCCCCCTCAAATTCGTTTTATTTAAGTCCAAAGCACTCCAAATAAAATTAGTTTATTTAATGAACACGTTTAAATAAAATTTTACTTTAAAGCATAAATTAAAACAAAATTGAGTTTTATTTAAGTCCGAGTAGAATTTTACTTCGAAACAAATAAGAAAAAGACCATCAATTTTATCACCATTAATTTAATGCCATCATTTTCATTTTTCAATACAAATCTTTTCTTTTCCCAAAAACGTTGTAAAAAGTAAGAATACTACTGATATTTTTCAAAATTCAGTCCGTGAATTTTATATAAATTATGGTTTACAGTTAACTTTAAACATACAGTGAAAGATTAGAATTATTCTAAAAATTTCATTGATTTATAATAATTTTGGTTAATAATATAACTGATATAATAAAAAATTAAAGATGATAAATGTTGATAAAGTACATAAAGCAAAATCACATTAAAAGAATCAGACAGTTGCAGAGAGAAAAAATAAATAAGAATAGGAGGATTGCTTAAGTAAATACAAAAATGTCAAATCAAAAGAAGTGTGCAGTAATAGCAGGAGAGTCATAACAAGGCTCGGAGGGCAGCTAAGTTAGTAGTGTTTACAGTGAAATCCCCTATTTGTTGTGTTCCAAAAAAATACATAAAAAGTATATCTTTCTCTGCTGATCTTAGAAACAACTAAATCGTCACCTTCTTCTATAGTATTTCCAGTTGATGATGTTGCTCTGCATACTCTACTTTCCTTCTGCTATTGCAATTCGTTTAATTCCCCTTGGAGTCCCACACCGTACGGATTCACGAAAAGATTAAAGTTTATAAAGAAGCCAACTACACTCATGCTTGTCCCTTCGGGGACATCCGATAAAATTGGAACGATACAGAGAAGATTAGCATGGCCCCTGCGCAAGGATGACACGCACAAATCGAGAAATGGTCCAAATTTTTTTTTCTTCCTGTTCAGTT
>Ga0209700_106969_pt1 | contig 16682 bp, 6 predicted proteins | sample SiratroredBW_FD_187528 | JGI IMG/M metagenome (GOLD analysis project Ga0209700, IMG submission 187528) | Root nodule microbial communities of legume samples collected from California, USA - Siratro red BW (SPAdes) (version 2) | ecosystem: Host-associated > Plants > Roots > Nodule | place: USA...
TATATATATATAGAGGTAAATTAAGGATTTCTTATAATGAATACAGTATTAACGCACAAAAATTATGCCTGGAAACTTAACACTTTTGGTACCTACAAGGAAGGGAACCTTGTCTTCAATGACAGTTTCTGGTAACAGTTTTGTTAGGTGCTGAATCTTTCCTTTCGGCTAGTTTCAACTAGGTGTAATACCCAATACAAATGTCTGAAGCAACAATTTGTTTTATATAACGTTACACTCGTATTGAAATGTTTTTTTTTTTTTTTTTTTTTTTTTTTATTTTTTTTTTTTTTTTTTTTTTTTTTTTTTTTTATATATATATATTTTTGTTAAGGCGATTTTAGTATTAAATCAAACTGAAAAGAGTACGATTTTATAAAAAATAATAACTATTGTAATTTTTTTGAACCATTTTATCTATAAAAGTTGAAACATACCATTATCCCAATAGAAAATGTCATATAAAGAAATTTAAAAGATTAAATCTCTTGCCTACAATTTGTTAAATAAAATTGAAGTCCGACAAACAAAATGTTTATTCATTATTGATTTGATTAACATTTTTCATTGAATTAATATCAAATTTTTATTACTATTAAAACTATATTAATATAAAAGCCACACAAATATTTTTCCAATTATTTATAATTAATTCATAAAAAATCAATTAAGTCAATTTATAATATTTATATTAATAGTTTTTTTTCTTAGATAAATTAGTGTTAATTAAAAAAACTTAATATTCAATAATTTTGGTTGCATAGTTGGTTAGGAAGAGACAAAATTAGGATTACGATGAAAGAAAAAGAAAGAAAGAAAAAAATAAAATAAGAGATTGAATTTGACTGGATAGAAGAGGAAGGGAAATTGGAAAATGAAAAAGAGCATGATATGATTAAAGTTATGCACAATAATAAAACATAATAGTCGTCACAGCTGATGTTCAAAAGTGCTTCATAATCAATTTGAGAGCATATAATTGATTACAATTCTACTTTAATTTTTTTTTTGAACATAATAAATGAATAAAATAATAATAAATTAAAATAAATTACTATAATAAAAATATTTCCTTTTTATTCCTATCTTATTTTTTGTATTTTATTTTTAACTTATTTACTTTCTTTGCACATCTAAATGAAAACTGAATTTTATTAAGAAAGAAAAGAAATTTAAAATAGAAAATAATTTCTTGACTTCTCTATCTCTCTGAGTTTTCACTTCTTCTTTGTAGGTAGTGAATAAGTAACACAATACAGCTTGATATGAGTTTAAAGTGATTCCATCAAATGTCTTTCACGTCAAATACTGACAGACAATTTTTTCCAGTTGTGACAAGTGCATAAAATCCTTTCGTATCAAACAGTCACGTTTTATAATTGTGACTAATGCTTCAAAATTCATTTCAAACTTGTTCTCCTTGTATTCTATCATGTCTATGAAAATGTGTTACTGTGCCAGCTGAAAGCAAGTTCAGCACGAGTCTTACTCGTAATCAAACGATTGTGAAGTTCAGATTTTCTTTATATGGAGAGATAATATAACCTCCAAATATAATCTATAACTAGATGAGAATCTTTCGCTCTAACGAATTATTTCAAAGTTTAAGTTTTCAATCTATATTAATATTTTCTTCCTTATAATAATTTTATTGACCAATAAAACGTTAAGATCAAGATTAAAATCTACTAAAATGGTTGTTAGCCACTTTTTTTTTTTCTTGACAAAACGAATTTTTAATAAAATTAAGAACCTTTCACACCAAAAATACATTTATTAGAACTTTATCTATCTCGAATATTTTGTCATGAAATAAATATAATTTGTATGAAAATATGGCAATACGTGGGAGTCGAGTCTTTTATTGATTTGATGCGCACTTAGGGTTCCCTCTAGCTAGTGAATGGCCATTGCTGTTGACTATTGTTGAACTGTAATTGATGATGGTACGGTGTCTCAATAAGAGAGAATAAAGGAAGAGATTGCAAAATAAAAAGTCTATAGTGGTGGCCAAAGGTACCTTCGCCGTTCTCACCCAAAAGTTATGTCAATATGCATATTCTATTTATGTCTAGGTTCGTCAAAAATATGTCATATATAAATCAATAATACACGCACCAAGTTGCTTGTTAATGGGTCACCTAGCCTCATACCCAATTCTTCTTATTATAAAAAAATCTAATCCTTTTTCGTGTGGTCATTATTACTAATTTAAGAAATCAAAATGAACAGACAAGAACCTATTAGATTAACTTAGGAAAGAAAACTAAACATTAGAAAAAGCGTTTGGCCCCAGAGTAAAAGACATTCTCCATGGATATCATTATTGTTCAAAGATTGATTATTATAAGAGAGTCAAATGTGTAAGAGCATTGAAGTCCTGGCATACAAAGATTGGAGTATAACTAGGATATATAGTTTCTTAATTAGTTGAAACCTAACCATGCACAAACTCCAAGGGTGGTGGTATATTGAAGAATGCATGTGATGCTGGTTTTGTTGAAAACCCCACCACTTCTATTCTTAATGAACAGAATAGTGAAGAGTTAATGCACATCCAATGTTATGACTAAAGTTTTATATGTAGAAAAAGGAGTTGGGTTGTGGAGGAAATTATTTGCTTAGCAATGGAATACATGTTGAGAATTTAAATGCAAGTGGAATGCAGGTACGAGTGACACAAGTTTTATATTGGATAGGAATACAAATAAGGTGCGAATCATATAAAACTAGGGATGACACTTGTGCGGCAGGAAAGTTAGGGTTAGAGAACACTTATTTCTATTACTTTGCATTTTAAAAATGAAAATTTGTCTTTCAAGGTACTCATATCTGTATAGATAGTATTCTTCATCTCTATCTTTTTTATTCATGGTAATTAGGTATTCATATTTAGACTTGTTAATTATCTATTATTTCAAATTAAGCAAGAATGTTGTTTGGTATTAATAATAGAGAAAGTTGCTATTAGGTGATTAACCAGCGATGGTCCTTGATCAGCAAAATTAAAATACGATATTGAACTTTACAATGCTTCAAATTTTCTTTTGTATGCTTCAATCTAAGCTTGATGATATTAATTTTGTTTTTTTTAAATGAGTTAAAGAAAAGTCCTTAGATTTTCAAGTTGGAAGGTTGTAAATATGTAACATTTCTTTGTAGTTTTTTAAATTTCATGTGTGAAAGAAAAATGAAAGTAGAAGGAAGAGAATAAAGTACTCATATTTATATTATAGAGGTAAATAATTGCAGTGGTTAAAAAATACCACAATTTTATGGTATTTACTTTACTTTAATCAATATTATATTTTAAAACTTATTTTTAAAATAATTTCAAATAAGTATTGCAAAGATAAACTTTTTACTTTATTATTTATTATTAGGTTTTGGTATGAGAGACAAAATCCTAAGCTACCTATTTGTCAATTTTTTTTTTAAATATTACTTAACTTTTTCATTTTTTTAAAAAATATTTTTAACTAAGTAATTTTATAATTGACACTTGAATCAAATTCATTTAAGATATTAATACCACCTTCAACTTAAAATCTTAAAATCATGTGTTTGTTGATTTTTTTTCTTTATAAATTCTTAACTTTTTCATTTTTATTTAAACATGAGACTTAAATTTACCCTTGAATTTGATAAATATTTACTTATTTCTAAAATGAATTAATAAATAAATTTTGATCAATATTTTTTATATTTCATCTAACTTTAATAGCATTTCACATTCATCTTTAGATGAAATGTAAATGATGATACAAAATTGATCACAATGTACCCAAAGATCAACATAAAATGTAATAATGAACCAAATTTTACCAAATATATGAAAAGTATATTAAAATATTTCTATTAATTAACTATTAAAAATAATTAATCTTTTTAAATTGTCCAATGGGATAAATCAAGTCTCATTACATTAACTTTCACTACTCCTTCATCTTCTATCTATATGAAAGAAATCATACAACTATTTTAAAGCAGGAATGACAAATGAACCCATTCCAATAAGTGTTGTCCAAATTGGTCCTGATTTTGACAGTGGATTTCCAGATTGATTGAGTATCGGTATAACTATGAGTAATTCCTAATTTTTTTTAAATTGAATATGAGGACAAAGATGAATATGTACATATTTGCCCCATTCCCATCCTAATATCGGTCCCAATATCCATTCAGGTCCTCATACTCATCCCCAATTTTAATTACTAAAGCATCTTTAATTTATTAGGTAACATTAAAATTTTATGTTAACTCTTCTTTCCTCCTTAGTTTTATAACTTATTTCTAGGTCATATGTTTTTTTATCAACAATAAAAATATAATTAATGGAAACACAAATAGGAGTGTTTCAACCCATGTACATAAATGAACATGAACTTTTTTTATCAGCAATAAAAAATAATATAAATACAAGCATAAGAGGGGTGCTTCAACCCTATACAAAATATTCTTGATATAAACCAAGGGTTACTGTCAAATCCAACAAGATAGAGTATATTTTAAAAAATAAACAGGAACATACTTGTACCCAACCAAGCTCAAAAAACCTGAAAAAGTTGTACAAGCCTTTGTCCAATAATCAAACTCCACAACACAAAGTCCAAGTGAACAAGAAAAAAAAAACCTATCCTATAGGTCATATGTTTGAAAAAAAAGACCTGTTGGAGATCTCACATCGATTAGAGATAACGTATTTTCATAGTTTATAAGTGAGTGCAAACCTCACCTTACAAGCAAATTTTGTAAGGTTGAGTTAGGCTTAAAGTCCATTTCTTAAGATGGTATCAGAGTCATTTAGAGTCTATGCTAATAAGATTGTTGGACTTATCGGTTCATCTATTATCAGACTACCCTTAAATATATAGTACTACGCATGAGTTGGAAACAAACCTCACATTACAAGCCGATTTTATAAGGTTAACTTAAACTTAAAGTCTACTTCTTAAAACAACAATCATATTTGATCAAAGTAATACAAAGTCATTCGAAAATTGATGACCATCAAATATTGTTTGAAAAGAAATAACCATCTCAAAGTAATCCAATTCACAACAAAGAGAATATCATCATATCAAAGTAATTTGATTAGCACGTGTAGAACACTAAAACTTACTCATTTATCACAATAGTTCACCTACATCTCATTTATAGATTTTGAGATTTATATATGATTATAATTATTTAAATCACAAATATTTACCAATCAATCATATATATTTTTTTTAATATTTCTAAAATATTTTAACCTAAATTAAAAAATCTATAAATACATATCGATCTCTTATTCACTTTTATACAATTTCACTTTTATACTCACTTGCTCACAATTTATGAGAAAGGATTGTGATAGTCCACAATTTAGACACTCGAGAATCTCTCAAATGACCATCAAACTAAGATGTACTTTTTTTCACAGAGGAGAACTTGATGGTATAAACTTCAATTTTACTAGAAAATTTTCGGGAGTTTCTGTGAAGATAATGTTTTTGTTAACTCTTGGAGGAATTTCACTCAAACAATATTTTATATATTTAGAGACTCAAATAACTCGTTTATTGTATTGCAAACAATCAACAAAAACGAAGAGATTAAATACTAATACCTGGGTACATGTATATTGACTAAAATTTTAGATAATATAATACAAACATATCACATTCGATAATTTTTTAGAATTAAACAAATTTTGGATGGGATGCTTATTGAAAACAAGTTAGTAGATGGCAAAAAAATAAATGAGGTACGGAAGGAGTTTTGGTGTATTATGATTGATTTTGAGACTGAATTTTGGTCCATGGTATTCGATTGGAGATTTTAATGTGATGAAATGTTTGAGATGAGGAGATCCTATGTTGGTTTTGACTTTTAATAATATTTCGAGAAGTATTACTGTGATGTTTAAGGAAATAGCTAAATTGTGTCTATACAGTGACTATAATGTAGTTTATCAAAGCTAATGAGTTCTACAATTTTTGCAGATGATACTTTTAGAATTGGGAAGAAGGCTATTTTAGCTAACTGTTATTCTTCCCAATTCAACATATCCCATAATTACATGCTGTCCTGTCTAGTCAACTTTGGACCTAAAAATGGATTTCTATAAAATAAAAGTAACAGAAGTTAATGTTTTTTTTATCAGCAAAATAATTAAATAGAAGTACTTAGAATACTTCAATCCATTACATTCTAATCCTAAATAGGATACGAATGATGAGGGCAGCCACTAGCGTTGTAAATTGCAACATTGTTCCAGTTGCTTGGGATGACTATAAGGGTGGAATAAGGGGGAAAAACACTTGAAAACTTGCAAATTGTCACCTTGTAATGAATGGCCTGTGTGTGAACTAAGATTTGAATCTAATTCGTGTTAAATCAATTCAGGTACATATGAACCTACTGTAATGTACATATAATTGATTAGTACGTGTAGTAACATGCAACAATAATGGTAAATCATCATACCATCGCACGTGCTGCATGCCCATCATGTAACTAATTATCATTAGTTTGCTAATTAATTATACCCATAATGCTAATCCGCAATTTGACATGCATACACTGATCATAACGCATGCCTTTTAAAGAAACTGTGGCAGATACAAGGAAGCGCGGCACTTTATAATTCGGCTGCAGCTGCATAAAATATTTACTAATCTTTACTGATATATAAGAATAAAACCCATAACCTTTTTCATACGATCAAGAGTGTTGATGACAGCGACATATGAAAAGGTGAGAGGAGTGGATCTTTTATTGTACAGTTAAATGCATGCCGAAAGGGTTAATACTACAATTAAATAAAACGGTATTGATACTTTGTAAATGATACATATATATATATATATATATATATATATATATATATATATATATAATCAAAATTAACTTTCTTCATGTTTTATTCTTCTTTTATTTTTAACTCAATACTATATATTGTGATAATGATCTTATTTATATAGCAGCAAAAATTTTCCATTGTGATATCTATTTATATCGCAGTATAAAATTAGACTAATAGGCAAGCAAAAGAGTCAGGAATCTGCACATATTGACATGCCCTAGAGCACAGATTTATTTATGTTGATAGAGTTATTTTAATGACTAACCAAACAAGTTTGTTCAACTATTTAAGCCAGACACTAGCAAAAATCTGAGGAATATGCTCAAATTGAAATGTCCCTAGGCGCAAATATCTTGTTCTCATTGAAATGTATACTTTTTTAAGGTTAAACCAGGTTCTGCAACTATTTAAGTAGCACAGACATAACAGAAGAGAGAGATACAAAAATGGAAGTCTAGCTGGGAAGAATACACTGAAGAGTTGTGGGGTCGTGAAGAATCAGAAGAAAGTGACTCAAATGTGAAGAAACGACCCTTGATTAAAGTATGCATTCATATGAATATGCCCTCTCCTTTAAGTCATTCAGTATTTATTATATGAATATAATGGGGTTTTGCACGGGTAGAGCCTTTGGAATTATCATGAGTTAGAAATTTAAAAATGATTGATGAAAATACCATTATTGACTCTACAATTCCCATGATTGCCTTTCACTTCAGCCGCATATTGATCCTTAGCTAAGATACCATGAATTGGTGATCTTTACATGGCATATATATCTATATATCTATATATATTTATTGTAACTAAATCTCAAAAGTAGACTCGAGATGACTGTATTGCTTTTTGATTTGGTGGATGTGAACTGCTGAAAAGACCACAATTGGAAATCATTGCCTTATGCAGATTACAAGATTAATTATGCCAGACGCAATTGCATATATACAACTGCGGATTTCTCACGACTCACCACTGTTTTGTCAAATGTGCATTGACCAATTATGAAATTAATGGTCCCAACAGATACCTTTCATTATACATGAATTGAAGTCTACTAACTAATTAACGAGGATTTTAAAATTTTTAATTGATAAATATCACATTTTTTTATTAGTACTTATGTTAGAAATATATCAAAATCATACCTAACACCTTTTTTTTAAGGAACCACATTTATTTGTTACTTATTACTGTTGATTAATTACTAATACTTGTCTTGTAAATTAAGTTGAAATTTCATCTTATTAGTTGAAATGAGATTAGTTGGATGGAATGACCAAAATTAATTATATAGCAAGAGAGAAACTGGTGGAAAAGAAAAGAAAAGAAATTAAAAATATATAAGTATTACAGAGAAATGTTAAATATTCATTAGTAAAGGAGCTATCGTGAAGAAGCTAGAAAGATGACGACATGACGAGGGTAAGAACACTTGTCTTTGTAAGCTAGTTTTTTAAGATCATCAGTTCTCTCGCAACACGATTCACTGTAATATAGCAAAACTTTACGTTCATTATTAAATATTTCATACATGATATAATTGACAGAGTTTAAATTGTTTTTGTGAATTCTTGAGGGAAAACTTCTTACATATTAGATAGATGTCTCTGTCCATAGCAGTAGATATGATGCAAGCCATGAAAAGAAATGCACATCAATCAGCAGGAAAAGAGTCTGACTGGGATTTTATAATGTGATAATGTAACATTTTTTTTTCACGCCCCCAACTGAGTTTATGATTGACGATTAGTTTCTTGGGTTGATGAGTCAGAATATTCAAAAGCAACCCTTAAAAGCAATTAACCTAGGTTTTGGGAGAGAAATATAGATATATATCAAACAAACTAAACACAAAAAAAAAAAAAAAACTAAATAATAGTGATTGGTATGTCTTTTTCTTTTTATTTGAATATGAAAGTGATTTGAATTTGAAATGGCACAAAGTTATTTTTGTCCACTCTCGCTCAAATGGCCAATGAGAAAAATATTTAGTGGCCAAAGTTTTTTTTTTTTCTTGGGTACACTCATTAAATATATAATTATATTTATGAATATATGAAGTTGTATAAATTTTAGAAAAGATTATGCGCACCACATCTATTTAATCATTAAATATAGTCTTTCTATGTTACTCTGTTGTGCAAGATATATTCTCTCTTTCAACTCCATTCTCAATGGGTTTGATAATTCATTTACTTGACTAAAAATTTAACAAAGTTTACAACAAGTTGGTACCTATAGATAACATAAATTATTCTATTTTCTAATGATTATCAGAATGGTATCATGACCAATTCATTTGAGTGCTTTACTTTTCATTATATAGCAGTTAGAATCATGATTTTTACTACGTGATGTTGATTTTTTATGCTAAGTAACAGAGATTAAGAAACGTAAAAAGAAATACATGGACAATCGTTAGTGCTAGTTGGTTTGTTATTATAAGTAAAATACAATTGCATAGAATACTGTCCTATATCAGGCTTATAGTGCTCATGATTATAATTTGCGTGTATCCAAATGGGTTTCGTGCAACTTGACTATAGAAAAAGCACACTGTGTTATCTCTCTCCCTCTTTTATATATATAGAGAGGAGGGATCCATCTAAGAAAAAAAAATTAGAGATATTTTTTTATATTTATTCTTAATTTTTAAATTCAAGTAAATAATGAAATATATTTTGTATCATATGACTTCTCTTCTTATCAGTATTACAACTATTTTTTCATCAATTATCTCTACCATTCTTATAACTACTATAACTATTATTGTTCTTTACACTATGGTAAGGGTAATAATTGTCTTTTATCATATTTATAACTATTATAATTGTTATTTTTAATCCATATCATACTAACATTGTTATTATTATTTTAGATTTTGATAAGGATGAAAAAAAAGTGATAGGATAACATAAAATACATTTTAAAATTTATTTTAAAATTAAAAAAATTACTCTAAAATTTACTCTTAATCTTAGATCAATTCCCAAGAAATTCTTCAATTTCTTCCCACAAATATTATCTAGTGGTATTTACAATAATTGTGTTTAATTGAATATTACAATAAAAATTACTTTTCTCAATTTATTGGGAGGAGAAGAATATAATTTGAATGAGAAAAATCTTGTATAGAAGATTTTTAGCAATCATTTAACGATGTGAACCTAATTGTCACGATGATGATTAATGTGTATGGATAGAAAAAACTGGTTTAGAATACATCATAAAAAATGCATATAGTAAGGTAATTGGGGATGTATTTGGTGAGAAAGAGGAAGTGTTTCATAATATGTGAAATGCTAAAACCTTTCCCTTATCTCATATCGACGCTTGGAGAACAATTTAGAATAAGCTGTCCACTAGAGACAAGTTGATTAAGATAGGAATCCTACTTTAGAATTCTTTGTGTGCTATGTGCAATGTATTTTTTTACTTGCTCGGTTGTGAGTACCATTTGGAAATTGTGTAAAAATTGGTTCAGGATGCAATTTGTGCATCACAATATGGTTAAAAAGCATTTCTTATGATTCATAATAACTAGGTTTGGAAAGAAAGGGAACATGTGTGGAATACTTTGTAGTTGATAGTGACATGGTACATTTAGAAGCATAGAAATGAAATGATTTTTAAGAATAAGAAATATAATGTATGAGAGTTTTTTGCTTTAGTATTGTCATGTTTAATGCTATTAGTTGGGTCTAAGAGGATTGTGAAAGTTGGGTTTTGGGCCACTAAAAATTTTGATAAGAATTTTATCATCATAGTATGTTGGAGGCACTTGTATTCTGTTATGCAATGGTCAATGTATAACTGCTTGTTTGTAAGTACCTTGAGGGGCACATTTATTTTTTGACTTGTTGAGAGAATTCGAAGGGGCATAACCGGGAAGATCTAATAAGAATGAGAAATGGGCCCAACATACAAGGGAATGACATCACCTTCAACCCAAAATCTTAAGGCAGTAGGTCTATGGGTCTTCTTTCTTATATATTGCTTAACTTTCTCATTTTTACTCAGTGTGAGACTTAGACTTACACTTGAATACCTAACAATCTCCCTCTCAAGTGAGAGTCTCTCTTCTACACTCCCCATCGAGCACTATGTACTCACAGCCGGTAGGAGAATCCGACGGGGCATAACTGGGGAGATCTCATAAGAATGAGAAATGAGCCCAACATATAAGAGAATGATACCAGCTTCAACCCAAAACCTTAAGGCAGTAGGTCTATGAGTTTTCTTTCTTATATATTGCTTAACTTTCTCATTTTTACTCAATGTGGTAACTGTGATTGTGTATGTACTTAAGGAAGTGAATGAATATTTTTGAGTTTTGTAATAAATAGGGATGAGTGATTATAACAATATGTGTATTGTTGTATAAATATGTATATAGGTTGGAGTAATCTTATTATCCATTTTAATGTTATATTATTTATTCTTGATTAAAAACTACTCTTAACTAATTTTATAATGAACACTTTCTTATTTTATTTAAGGCATTTAGTGGTATTCTAAATGTTATGTTTTAGTTTATTAAACGATACTCTACAATAATATTGTTAATTTTAGTTATTATAATTAGAAATGTCCAACTAAAACTTTTTTGTCTTTAAACTTGTATAGTGTAATTCTACGTTATTAGCGGGTGTTCTTATAGTGCTCTACATTAAGATGACACTTTGTCTAACATCTATAATACAATAGTGATAGAAAAAAAAGAATTTGTTAAGAGTGGAACAAATATAAGACATTAGATTAAAATCCATTAAAAGATGAGTTATATATATATATATATATATATATATATATATATATATATATATATATATATATATATATATATATATATAACTCGTTTGTAAAATATTTAGAATAAAAGAAGCAAAAGGAGTAAAATACTTAGTGTTAATACTTATTAATAATAGGTTTGGGTAAGAGATTTTAAAGGCATAATTTAATTTTTTAAAGAATTTGAAATGTTTTATGATAAAATATGTTGTTTGAGTAAGGAGTTTTAAAAGATATTGAAATTTACAATTTCATTAGAGTAATTTGATTACTTAAAATTAAAGAATTTGAAATTATTCATATTTTTAAATTTATATTTTGGTCTTTGTAGTTTGGGTTGACATGTGTTTAGGCTGATTCAACTTGACATATGTCATGGTAGATTCGACTAAACTTAACTAAACGTGCGATTTACCTAATCTAGTTTAATGTAACACTCCAAAAATTATTTATAACATCTATATATCAACCATTCACTAACATTGTACTTCAAAAGATTTCACTCTTCATAGGAATTAAAATATAACTAATTACATTTACATATATATACGTATAAACACAAAATAAGTTTTTCAAAAAGTTTTTAAAGTCACAACTAGTTCATTCAATAACATCTTCCACAGTACCATCTAACCATCTGTAATATTACCTGCTCCCGTGTATAACACGATCATCGCAGTAGAAACGAACACACAACACAAACAAGAAAGGGTAAGCTAGTAATTCAAAATATCTCAATTAATCTCAAATAATCACAAATATACATCATTTAAGAATTAACAATCAATTGACAACATCTATCATCCAACTCAAGACATCACATAATATAGACAGACTCAATCTACTTCCAGAAGACTCGTGCATTGAATAGACCCCGATATTTGCACCTATCATACTACTCCCAATTTGTGTGTCTCATCTCATTACCATTAATCTCATATGATAGGGTTAATCCATATGAGATTTGTACCTGTCATACTACTCTCAATTTGTGTGTCTCATCTCATTACCATTAATCTCATATGATAGGGTTAATTCATATGATTGTCCTGACCAGCCCTCTTTCAAGTTACATTTTTAGTCATATAAACCTCCTTCGACTCTGACCACCTAGTAATAGTCATCTATTTTATTTTGATTCCTATTACTAGTAGAGTCAACACAGATCCTTAGACAATACACGTCCTATTTTTCAGCACATATATTTTCTTTACTGAAAATACTATGCCTACGCATCACATACAATTCATATCATACATCATCAGTTTTCATTCATCTATTCATTGACTTTTCATTTCAATTACAATAATGTCAAAAAACTTCACCACTTTATATAAGTGTCCAATATCAAATACAATTCCTCAATCAATCATGCATAAACGTATTCACAGGTCATAACTATCAAAGTCTTATCACAAGTCATATTTAATCCATTAAACAATATTAAACACATATTACTTTTGAACCTCATTACTCAAATTAGGTTAATTAATCACATCAAATCAAGATAAACAACAAAACATATTCAGTGCTCATGAACCAGTCAAACCTGCAAGAAAGACTTGAGCACTAATAATCACATATTCAAGTCTTTTATCCTAAAGTTCTATTTGAAAGTAACTAATTAGTATAAAACAAGTTACTAGCTTCCCTTACCTGATAGAGATCTCTACAACAATTCCTCCAATACCCGACAGAGATACTAATCCCAAAATCTAAGGATTTGTAACAAGTTATCAGAACAAAACTAAATTTCAGTATAATCTTAATTAATTTGAGAGAAATACTTTTCTCAATTGTCCCTACGAAGATTGATGACAAAAATCTAAGAAAAACAGAAAATGAGAATAAGAGATTTTTAGAACAGATATGAAATTTTGAGATTCTGATCCGTTGATCCTTTACTTTCCAGCTACTGCAGGGTGTGATTGAAATCTAAAATAGATGAGATATGAAGAAGGAAAATTTGAGAGAAGGAAAAGCTTCAGAGAAGTAGAGAGAGAGAAAATAAAGAGAAAATGAAGATGCAGGGGTCGTGGGCTTCTGTTTTTTCTTTTTAAAAGTTGAGTGCTTCTTCCTGCACCTCTACACCTCCAAGTAGTTCTCGGGGCACCTCCAAAATTTGCAAAACAGACAAAAATACACTTAATTTTGTATTTGCAGACCATTATGCCCTTGCACCCTAATTCTTAGAAACTCTTTTCCTTCCATCTCTGTTACTCGTCCACTGCGTGCGGTGCCTCCCCCTCATTCCGAGCTATGATTTGGGTGCCTATTTCAATTCGAAATCATCGATTAACACTGTATTTTACAATCATTTGAGGTAGGTATCATCTATTGTAAGATTTATAGTGTATTTTGGGAGACTTCGTGTTTTGAAACTGTTTTTGTTACGGAACCACCCATTCTGCAACGTGTATATGGATCCGTATACAAGTTGCGGAATGGGTGGTTCCGCAACACGTTCGGACACCTCCCAATGAGTTGCGGAACCACCAATTTCGCAACATGTATACGAATCTGTATACATATTTCAGAATGGGTGGTTCCGCAACTCATTGGGAGGTGTCCGAACGTATTGCAGAACCACCCTTTCCGCAACTTGTATACGGATCCGTATACATGTTGCAAAATGGGTGGTTTCGCAACATATTTGAACATCTCGTAGTGTTACTCCGCTGCTACTCCGCCGCGCCGTCATTGTTCCACTCCTCCGCCGCTGCCGCTGACGCAAACTTCCCACCCACACTACCACCTACAACCTTGCACCACCACCATCATCTCACCTTTGATCTCCCACCTCCATTTACTGTTTTATCATTTCTCAAAATCAAGGATAATATGGTAATTTACTAAAGGGTAGACTTGGAAATTTTTAAAATTTTGGAGGTGTCCCAAGAACACTTGGAGGTGCAGGAAGAAACACTCTTAAAAGTTATGTGTCTTACCTTTAACATGACCCTAATCCAATTTCTCAAGCCCAACTTAACATGACAAAACTAAACTTGGTATGTCTCGATCCTATTTAGACCCAACTTAACTCGACATGAGTCTAGCCCAACTCGATTGAATGTGATCCTCTCCTGTATTTACTTGACTTAAACCTAGATTGACTTGGCTCAAATTGAACCTTGATAACTCGGATCGACTGGTCTCAGGACCACTCGACTTAAACATGTTTGAGGCAACTTAACTCGATTACGCTTGAGACTTCTCAACTCGACCAAGCTCAATTTTCAAACTTCTTTTTATTTGTATCAATTTTTTTACTTTTTGAAAATGAATACAAAGTTTAAAGAAATTACAAATAACACTTATAGTTTTAGCAATATATAAATAGATAAAAAATACTTATGAAATATGTTTTTAAGTAAAATTTGAATATTTTCAATAATTGAATATGGTCTATAATGATAGTTGAATAAATCAATATAAATTATTTGTCTCTTTTATGTTTTGCAAGAAAAACTTTTAAATTAGTTCAGTGGATAGAGATTATTTGTCTCTTGAAATTATGAAACTATTAGTGACAGAAATCTTTGGCGCAGAAGTTCTTAGTATCTCCGCATCATAAATAAGTAATGAACATATTTATTTAAATTATCTACATATGCCCATTTATATTTTTTTACTCTTTTTGTTTATAAAACTTATAAATTATGTGAATTAAATATATTTAACGAATATATATAATTGAAAAAAAAGGATAAGTAATTTAACATGTCAAATCATTGATCATTAGGGGAGCATTGACATGTCATGTGGGCAAATTATCTTCAACATTTCAATCTCACGTGGTCTCATTTTCTCTCTTTCTAGTTCATGGAAGAGGATATCTGCATCTATTTATCCATGATTGTGAATAAGGATGAGAACATGTTGGGGATGTAAGTAGCGGTTCCATGTTACCCACTTATCTATATTTCACAATTGGTTGTGTATCTCTGAAAACAAAAAATATTTGTAAATTATTTTTAACTTGCGGATATACCCACATATATTTTACTTTTATTTTTCAATTTTAAATAAAATTATTTAAAAATAATTTTTTAAATATAAACTTAAATAAAAAATATTTTTAAAATACAATTCAAATAAAATTATACAATAAAATATTAATGTAAATAAATTTAATCTTTTTAAGAAAATAAATTTAATGACTCTTTGAATAATTTCTATCCTCAGTGATCAATTTGTCTGAACAAGAAGAAAACATCCAAAGTAAACATTTTCACTTAAATGTATATTATAATCAGTTATTATTATTATAAGAATTTTATCATTCAAATTTTTTCTAATATTTTACTATAAATGTTTTCAAGTTTCATACATTTAAAAAAACTAAACTAAAATACAGAATTTTGTTTCTAATTTTATTAAACAGTATCGTTTTTAGGATATATTGCTAAAATTAAAAAAAAACAGTAAAATATGTAAAATTAAAATGTTCATGATTTGTAGAAAAAACTTAATAATAAAATTTGCAAAATAAGGACATTTCAACGATAAAATAGGTAATTACATAAAATTAATGTAGAAAACGTTGTTTTTATACAGGTGGTACTTAAAATTTAATGACAGAGTATTTTTCATCGATTTCTTAACCACTAATATAAAAATATAGATTGAAACAAAAATTAAGTTCCAAATTTAACTTTCCACATTGCAACATTTACATGCTTATTTATTTATTTTTCAAAAAGGACTAGACCTATGAAAATGTAGTTCTATATATGGTCTTTAATGCATCAAGAAACGTGTTTGTCTCGGCAGAGGTTTTAAAATAAATTCTATACCGATTATGATTAAATTAAATGAAAATATAAACTTTTGAAATTGGTTAGTCTAATAATTTATAGAAAATTGATTACTTTTTTATCATAATTCTTGTAAACTCATCTGGTAAAAGGATTTTAAACTTAAGTAAAAACTCCTTATGCAAGCAATTGTTGTTAGAACAAAATAATTTCAGCACTAGTTGCTTAATTATATATATATATATATATATATATATAGATATATATATATATATATATATATA
>Ga0209700_106970_pt1 | contig 16682 bp, 8 predicted proteins | sample SiratroredBW_FD_187528 | JGI IMG/M metagenome (GOLD analysis project Ga0209700, IMG submission 187528) | Root nodule microbial communities of legume samples collected from California, USA - Siratro red BW (SPAdes) (version 2) | ecosystem: Host-associated > Plants > Roots > Nodule | place: USA...
TATATATATATATATATATATATATATATATATATATATATATATATATATTCGTTTAATTAACGTCAACTTGATCGATCTTATAATTAAATTATTAAATATTAATTGTCTAATTTGTGTTCTTTAAGACGATATTACTAGTATCTTCTCGATGCAAGATTCAATAGTTTCCACACATGAAAATGTGAGTTTTTTAGCTGACTCAACGATAATCACGCTTGAGTAAGCACTGACTTTTTTATTGTATCCATTTTTTATTGATACTAAAACCGTTTATTTTTTAGTGATTATCTTATTATTTGAAAAGAAAAATAAATATATTCTTTTAAAATTGGTAAATTTTTAATGTTTTGGATTGATATGTTATCCGGAAGTGAGTAAAACATAAGAGATATGAATATATAAAAAGAGAAAACACCTTATACTTTAATTTCGTTTTGTTTGATCCTTAAACTTTATTTTTTTGTGTAAATAAACACCTAATGTTTTAACATTCTAATTAATCCTCAAACAAAGGTGGTTTTGTGTCAAACTTCCCACGTAAGTTATGACGTTTTAAAATGTAGACAATTTAATATTTGGATGATTTAGATAATATTTTCAATTCCTATTATTGGTTAGATAATAATTAAACTTTAATTTCACAAATATATAATCAAGGGTCTGCATGTATTAGCTTTATCCCAAAGCATAAGAAAGGTTCTAAATAAATTAATAGGGCAGACTTTATTTCACTTGGCTACTGATATTGCAAATGTGTTTTCGTTAGGATTTTAACTTTTTATGTGCTAGCGCTATCATTTTTTTTGGAAATAGGCATCTTATACTCCCATAAACTATATGTATTTAATTAAATTAACAATGTAATTGAACCTATAGATTAATATATATATTCATCTATTTCAATTCATATTTCTATAAGATATATATTCTTACCTCCATCGCTATTAAGAATACTTCATATCTCAAATAAAGATTGTCATATTGTAATGTGCTACCTAGTATGTGAGAATATAGGTGATCTAATTCTAGACTTTCTGAAATCATATCTAATGTTCCTTTGTCCATATGTCTTGATGGAACTTAGTGATAAAAGTGGCATCTTCATTAAATTCGATTATAGATTTATTAATACTTAAGCATATCCCTAAAAGCAAACGGGACTAATATAATATATTAACTCATTTGTATGCAGCCATGCATATTATACGTTTCATCACTCTATCAAGAGATCTAGAGACACAACTCTACCTATATTAGAGAGACAAATCTTAACTACCTTCACTAACATTTTTCAACATGATTTGTGGTCAAACTAAAATCACATTTATGATAAACTTATTATGAATGATGATTGATGACTTTGTGCAAAAGTAATGTTCGGTTAGTGAAAGCCACACCCGTGAGCCTATATTAGTCCATACTCGTCAACTTTAAGATAATGTATAGACCATGCCCACAGAAAAAAAGTTTTTCCCACCACAATGGAAGGATTGTAAAAAGTTTCATAGTATTAGCTTCTTCACATTGGCATAAAATTCTCTAATTGAAAATGTAAACTTGCACTTTTATTTGGTAGGTTATACTCTGGGAAAAAGCCATTAACATAAAATCCCTGAGACCAAGGGAAGGAGGTAAGCTCACACATACATGCTTGTTTCCGTTCAATATTATCGGCTAAAGGTTGCCTTAGCTTGAAGTAAATCACAACCATTATAGAAAACTAAAATAAGAAAAGACCAAATCATAAAGTTGTTTGCTCTCAGTTGCATTGAAAACTACATAGCTGACAAAGATGACTACTTTGTAAGCCAGATATGTTCCTTGACATATCATCCTTGAGTTCCATTAGCATTGGATTGCTTCCCTTGTTGGGGTTTTGCATTCCCCATCTCCATGATTTCCTCCTCTGTTGGGGCTTGTTTCTTTGCACCACCTTTATTGTCTCGGTATATGAAATACAATATTAGTTGCATTGTCCCCAAAGCGGAACCAACACCATTAGGTACCTGAAAAACCACACATTAACCTTAGTCTATTCTTTTTCACTGCCAATACATTGATATAAAACTATTTTCTATGGTTAAAAAAGTCAAAATTGCAAAGTGACTTACTGCGACAAATGGGTCACGGCCTAGCAGACCAAAGATAAACCAGGAAGTGCCGCAGAGAAACACAAACAGCGACAAGAAGAAGGGCATGAACTCCACGCTCTTGGTTTTGATCACTAGTCTCTGCACATAGTTTTAAATGAAAATGTTGAGTAATAACAATTTATTAATTTGAATATACAAAAAATGATCAAGTTGTTAAAATTTACTTAGTTGATTTTTGAATGAAAAACTACCAGTACCATTCAATTTGATGGAAAATTAGCTTACCATAATTGAGAGTGGAGAGCCATACATGATTATGGAAAATATTGCAGCAGCAAAGCCGCAGAAGAGCTTTCTGCCATTGCCATGAAGCGCAAAAAGGGACACAAAAACAACAGCAGCGAACACAGAGAGCACGAAGGTGAATAGACCAAGAATTTTAGCCTTCTCCTTCTTGGGAGCCAATATGATGAAGATCAACACGTATACGATCTCAATCAACGATCCAGTGCCATTCACTGTTGACACTAATATATTGTGGGGAGACACAAAAGGTAGACCGTACCTGTGGATTTTAAAAATTACAACCAGACAAAAAATTTAGTAGAAAAAAAAAAAAAAACTAACTATCTTGGTTTTAAATTTTAATTGAAGTAGTTTCAATCAATTATACACTTCAGATTAGAACGTGAGTCATAATATGTCCAAAAAACCGAATTTATCCGTCATTTGGCACACTTTAATGATTAAACAACAGACAAGCAACTTTTCTAAATTAAAAAGCAACGTACGAAAATGGTATTATCCGGGTATAAGAATTGACAATTCACAATTTTACAATTTACATCAGGGAAAAAGTGAGGAATGAATAAAGACAATTGGAGGAAGTAGCGAAAATGAGCACCACAAAATTTAAAGTAAGTACACGTGATTTGATAGAAGATTTGAGGGAGGAGACCATAAAGGCATGCAGTAAAAAGAAAGAAAATGCGAGAAGCTCACCAAGCTGAAAGCAGACAATTGAGCAGTGTCATGACATATGGAATTCCCGAGAACTTCTCTGTTGATCTGTTCTTTATAATCCTCTTGAATGTGATCCTACGAACCCCAATTTCTCACAACTTTTACTCAAACTTGCACTATTTTGCATATCAATAAACAATATAAAAAAAAATGTTATTTTTATATGCCCAGATGATTGAATTGCTCAAATTGGTAAATCATGTTCATGATTTGGAATTTGAGTTGGCTTTATCTCCAAAAACTAAGTTCCTAAGACAAGGGTCACATATACTATTTTATTTACATCACTAGTCAAATATAGATCTTTAAAACTCCCTACAGATTCTCTCACAACAAAAGCTATATATTTTGAACATGAAACTTGTAATAATAAACAGCAGTCCAATACAAAGGTAGTCCAACAAATTAAACGAGCACATAAGTTTTAATATCATAATATCATTTAGCTTCATAACTCAACCCAAAAGGTTATCTCAAAATGTGAGTCATCAGAGTTGTTTTATATATACATGTTACCAATATGGTATAGGTTAGACCTCTAAAATAATTTAACAGGATCCATGGAAAAGAAAAAAAAAAAACAAAAGTAAAGCCACAACAATTTAAGAGATGAAGAGGGGAGGAGACAGCTATGTAATGCATACACTGGAGCCAAGAAGAGGAACAGAGCGGAAGCATTCCCTGTACCGGAAAGAAGAACAATGAGAAACAGAGAAACCAAAGGTTCAGAAGCCAAGACTTTCATCAGGGTAACAAGAAAAAATGAGAGAAATTCCTGTAAAACTTTAAAGGGTCTCAAACCTACCAAATATGCCAAACAAAAAATGTGCAACTTCCATGACCTTTGAACTTTTATTATCCTTTCTTTGTTGTTTCTGCCTAATCTGCAGAAGAGAGTAGAGAAAAAACCTTGGGAGTTTAGAAACCCAGAGAGGTGAAATAAAACCTGTTTCTTTAGAAATGGTAACGAGCTAGTAGAAGTTATGGGTATATATAGGAAAGGGTAATGAGTGGAAGGTTAAATACAGTATAATACTGTATTTTAGTCTTATCCTTGGGATTCGATGTTGAGAACTGTTTTCCTTCGGAAGCATAATCATAACATAACCATGTATTAAAGGGTCTTTGTCATGTGTCTGATTTGCGCCAACCCGAAATAATGCAGATGCTTATGCTATATATATCATTGTCATGCTCTTACATAACTCACGGGATGAGGAAAAGAAAAATATATATAGTAGTTCCACATGACATCAACACGAGACATGTGTGCAGTGCAACAGTGCTTCTTCCGCCATTAAGGAACTGTTGCAATCAGATTTTAACGTAACTGCGAAATAAAAATAAATATAATTAACCACTGGGTAAGTTTTTCACATGGATCATTTTGTAACTAGACAAGGACCAAGCAGAAAAGGACCTTGCTGGGTTTCTGAAAATATTGTTGTTTTTTATAAATAACAAAAACATTCAATTAGCCTTGTGAGTTCATGAGTTCAATTGTTCGGACTTTATGTTTGTCTTTTGGGAACAAACTGAGGGGTAGAAGAATAGCAAGTAAGAACTTGATTCTAATGCTCTAAAACATGTATTTCTTGGGGATTGGAGGTAATAGGAATTGTTCTGCTTTAACAAAAGAACTATATCAGTTGGCTGTTGTTAATCTGGGGCTGGATAAAGTTTGTCTATATAAGCTTTGGATGTAGATCCTCTGTAGTTTAAAAACAAAACTGCATTAAAATGATGCTTTATCAATGCCACTAATTTATATTATTGGTTTAATTAAGCATTTATATTTTTTCTTTTGGTTATACAATTAACAGTAATGTATAAAATGATGTAAAATCTGGAATGCATATTTTAAGAAGTATAAAATATCTTTTAAGAAGAATGCATATTTAGAGGAATATTGTAATAAGTTTTAATCACATAGAAATGTATAAAATGGGTAGATAATACTGTATGTTTAAAAATCATGGAAATTGCAGTAAATAATGTCAGTGACAATACATTATAATGTGATTTTGTGACAGATTTTGTAATGAATTAGGTTACGAGGTTAATATATGTGGACTCATTGTTGAAAAAAAGTTACATTACATACAGTGGAAACTAATCATTTTACTATGGTAGAGCATGTTGATTAAAAGTATTTATTTTATATACAAAAACTTAAAAAAAAAAAAAAGTAGTTAAAAAAAAAAAAAAGTAGTTATTCAATGATTGTCATGGGTGGGCATTCCCTAAAATATAGGGACTAAAATTACCGTTAAACTATATTTTATAGTTAATTTTTTTAAAAAAAAAAAAAACCAATGTTGCCAAATGGTTATATTTTCTTAAATGATTGTATAAAATCTTTTACACATACAATACTTACACTGTTTTCCCATCAATTGTACAAAATAAACATGGATTACTTTGATAATAAATCTTTAAATCCTTATTTAGCCTCTCCATAAAAAGTGTTTTTAGTTTTCAAAAAAATCATTTATAATAACTTTTTATAAATTCAAGGATTAAAAGGTTAAAGTTATTCACTCTTAGGCAACGTTTATATTTTTCAGATTTCATTTTCAATAATATTATATTTAGAAACATATTTCCATGAACAAGAGTAGTTGATATTTAGAAATTTAAAAAATAAAATTTAAAATCCTTTTATTGAAATATTAAAATGTAAAAAATAGAATAAAACGAAAATATATAGTTATTATAGAAAATCAATTTTATTTCCATGGGAATGTGAAATACTAATAATAATTAAGACATGAATACTGTACCCTTGAGAACAAAAAGACTTGTAAATATTTTCAAAAATAATACTTGAAAAACATATCTAGTGAGAGATATAAAAGAGATCAAATGTAAATACATGATATAATGCGATAAGAAGAATAAAGAAAGAAATTATAAATTTTAATTAGGTGTTTAGAACGATAAATAAAATGCTTATTGAGCCATGGAGGATGCAAAAAGGAAGAAGACGAAGACAAGAAGAAAAAAAAGACTCTAAACAGTCAAAGAAATAATACATAAACTAAAAGATGAATTGGGTTAAGGCCTTATAAAGCAATTTGTGCATCAATTAGATTATTTACTATAACCTAAAGCACACTAAACAGTCAAACGAGTTAGAACAACAAATTAAACTATCTAATACAACAAATCAATCTATCTAAAACAACAAATCAATCGAGTTAAACCATCTAACAAAAACACAGATTGTCTAACAAAAAATTAATAAAAAAAGTATTACTTATTTTTCCACAAGGTATATCAAACATGAAATTTTATATTTTCAAACTCATTTTCTATAGCATCCTTCTTATACTTTTGAAACATGTCAAACAGTGTCATAGATACAAAGACCAAGTTATGTCCATGCTGGCAGTCATACGCATGTTTTGTTCTTTTGTTTTAAATTCATTGGTCATGCATTGTATAGCTACTTACGTGATAAGAAATTTTAAGACCTTTCATATCCACGAAACAAAAAGCTTCTACACATAATCCAAATACGATTTTTTTTTAATATAAATGAATAAGAACAAAAACACCACAAAAGAAGAAGAAAAAACGCGTACAAGGAATATAATACCTAATCTTGTTGTTTAATTAAATTAAGAAGTTGATTTTACAATAATTGTTTTGTTAGTTGAAGACTATAGTACTATAGCTTGCTTAAGGTTGAGTTTATTAGGAGGCTTTTGACGCATCCAAACATCATGTGTAATGAGAATAAATGAGAAATAGAAAGAAACCAAGAAGTTAAGCTTTATTTGATGCATGGGGCCATTTCTGAAATCGAAAACCTAACAAAATGATTGAATGATGTATGTGTATGAATGTATATGTATGTATGTATGTATATAGTGTAAGTATAAAAGGTGTATATATATAGATAGGTATAGGTATGCCCTTTGTGCGGACGGTTGTTCCTATGAATTTGTGTGGCTTAGAAAGTGAGTTTTGCCTTCTGTTTGGGGTAGCATTAATGATAATGAAACATAACACCATATATTGACGCAAACTTCATGCCCATACCAACACCCCTAGCTTCTTCTATTTCTTCCTATCTTAATTCATATGAAATCAAAGAAGTGCACGCAATTTCTCTTGTCATTATTTAATTATCACACTGTGTCGTTTGGGAGAAGCTTCATTGATAATTCAGTTTGTCTTACTAACTTTGTTCGTCAAAACACTTTTTATTCAAGAATTTAGCTTCCATGTAAGATATGTGAATTATATTTTGGATAGACTCAATTATATTCGATAATAAATTTATATTTTTTAAATATTTTATGTATTAATAATACATATTTTTTTCAAAAAATACATGTTTGTGTCTTAGTAAGTAATAATTTCTGTGTCAAAATTATCAACTCCACTATGACATCATACTTCATAAAAATAAGTAAAAGGAATTGAGCCATAATTAATATAGTATAAATTTACTTCAGTAAATGATAAGGAGGGATTCATTAAAGGCAAGGTAACAACTTTGGCTTTTAGAAACACTTTTGGTAGGGTATTGGTGAAAGATATGGGTTTTTTTAAACTAGATGTAATTTATTTTTAAAATAATTAAAAAAATAGGTAAATTGTACTTGAAATCACAATTTTATAATAAAGAAGTTATGCTTACTTTTTTTTCAAAAAAAAAATAATAAATAGAAGTTGCACAAAGATTTTAATTTTTACTAAAAATCTACTTACATAATTTCCTAATTCAAATGATATTATACATAAAAAAAAAGTGTTATCTTTAAAAAAAAGGAAGCTTATGTTAAAGTATATTCGATATTGCAATCGATCAATTTGACTTTTTTTAATAAATTATTAGATAAGATATTAAAATATTGCATTAATAAAAGTAGGTGTTATTTTATAATTAAAAAAATAACATTTGAAAGCAGAATTTAAAAAAAAATGCTTATAATATTTGTATAATTAAAAAAAAAGAAAAAAAGAAAGTCGCGGAAGTAATACTTCTTTATAGTAAAATTGTGTTTTTACGTATCATCACTTATCCATTTTCAAAATTTTCTAATTTTATTTATTTTTGAAAACATAAAACTTGCGTTGTTTTGATTAAAAGATCATTACGTGTTATATGACGGAAAATAATGCGTTGTATATTAGAAATTTTGACAGTATTTTTTGTAACATTATTTTGCTATTTTTTATCACTTTGTTTTTATATTACCCTTTTTCTGTATTATCACTTTATATTATAAAATTTATCATGAAAATACCTGCCTCACAAGATATTAAAAATTCGTGTTAAATTTTTTATTTACGAAAACTCGGTAGACTAATATTTTACCATAAATAAGAATAGTCTGTAATACACCGAACTCGTGGCTAAAAAAACTTATCATGAAAAAGTATTGTTTCTCTCTAATATGTGATAAAGCACAGGTGCAGTAACTATGCTTTAACTCACTGCCCTGTACAGTGGTTAACTGTGCAGTCCCAAACAACGTGCTGCAGAAAAACCATATTAATCTTTCAAGAGGGCAAAAATATTAATTTCGTGAGAGAAAAGCAAGATTAAGTAAAGAAAACGTAACAATAACATTTTATTTAGTATTGTGTCAAATTAATGGAATCAGAACAAAATTGGTACAGATTTGTTTTTATATGATTATTTATTACTAAATAGTAACAAGATTCTAATCAAAATAGCTTCTGTCTTTTGCTGTTTCAGCTGTAATTACTACATTTGAGATAAGAATTTGTACAAGGACACACATTGTCAAGAAAGACAACAAGACAAATGAACTTTTGCAAAAAAAAGAGTAATATTGCAGATTCAATAACATAAACTACATAACGTTCTCAAGGCAACAAAGTATAATTCTCAAACTGAGTAACAGATCAATAACTTAACTACAACAAAATTATGAGTCATCCGACAAGAAGAAACTATTAGTGGATTAAGCATAATTTGGTGGTGAAGAAATTAATATTGCCAACCTTCCCTTCAAGAGATTAACTTTCTTGTCCAAGCCTTATGTCTCCACCGAAAGTGATAAGACTTTTATATCTACACGTCTTTTGTGCTCCTTATACCCTTTTCCAAAACTAAGGGTTTTCCAGAGTTTCTAGTTTCTCTTGAGTTTGTTGTAGAACTTCACAAGAGAAAATGACCAAAAATTTAAAGCCAAAGGGAGGAAGTCTTGGTGGAATCACGCCTCCGGAAGATATATAATTAAATTAGGATCCTTTCCTAAGGGTAGATATATGTTTCCTAATCTATAAAAGACAGTATGGTTAAGCTTTTCATGCATCAATCATTCTGACTTTCTCTGTGAAATTGAGATGCAGTTTGTAAAAGCCCCACATCGCTATCTAGTTTCATCTATGATTCTCACTTTCTCACTTCCTATCTGTATCAATCCTTTTCACCCTTTGAACATGTTGGCCATTGAACCTATTTTTGGATCACCCCATGACTTAAATCTCATCAATACCTTCCCTTAGTATGGGCATGTTACCAAATATTCCTTTACTTAAAATGGTTAAATATTTTACTTGGACTTGTGAAGCTTCCACTTCAGCCTCAAGCTCACAGAAAATAACCATCAAACCCAGAATTTTATGCCATCATACAAGAAGGGTCAACCAAATAGCCATATAAAGTATCATCCTACTCCACTCCACATTGATCTCTTGGGCTAAAAATTGGAACTTTATTTTTGGGAAACTGTATAAGGAAGACCATTTTCCTCAGATCACCACATGTATTGTCCTCTTAACGTTTCCAACAATGATTGGTTATGTATCTGCTCTCATCTTTATTGAAAGCCATCTGCACTTCATAAGGTAAACCCACAAAACGAGAATCATTGCCTCAAGACAGAACATTGACAATTTAAAACACGTCCCATCACAAGGTTCCAGAGTTTGTACCATTTCAGGTACGTGTTCCTTAAAAATTAGTTTCCTTTATAAATGAGTTTACAATTTACCCATTACCAACAGTTAAACCAATATTATCGACAGATGTTCGGAGTGGACCAGTGAGAAATTCTTTACAACAGTACAAAAATGTATATTAAATACATACAGAGAACCCGAATATTTGTTTCATCAAGAGGGTGGTGAAAAACTCAAAAGCAAGAATTCAGGAAAATATAAGAGCATATATAGGTAGAATAGGAACACTTTATATGCTAGGTGAATACTTGGTGGTTATAATTTAAGAATATATTTAAAAGAGAATTCGCATTAGTAATTATGGGTAGCAGTTGTTAATTGCTGATTTGATGTGAATTTTGGGTTGCCATGATGGCATGGCACCGCAACAAGTTTAGTTGGATTTGACGCTGCAATCGCCTAATGCCATGACGTGGTAGACATGGTGACATTGATGCATTATTGAACGGAGAAAAGAGGAAGGAATAATGGGTTCTAGAAGAGATCAAACTCCATTCTGTAGGTAGAATCTGTTTAAAGGAAATTGCAGCTTTATTTTCCTTATGCGCCGGTATTAGGAATTGAAATTTGACTTCTCAGTTCCATGCTCATCAGAAATAAAAAAGAAAAAACTGGAGTAATATATAAAAAATGAAAATTGATGATCTTGTTCTTGTGAAGAGTTAAAGGAAGGAGAAGAAAGAGAGTTTAAGTTGATATTATTTAGAATGAAAGAAAATGAATGGATTTAAGTGATAGAGAATGTTTGTACTAGATAAGATTAATTTGATTCAGAAAAATATGTAAAAATTGTTATATAATAAATTACCAATAAGTCTTTGGATTGATTTTATTAAGAATATATATAAATTATATTTGAATAGTGAATAATTATATGGAAATAATGGTATGAATGGTAAATAAATATTAGAAATATTTGTTACAGTTTTGGAATTATATATATATTGAATTGGAGATTAGGTTAAAATTTAATTATTGATGTGAATATAATAATTTTAAAACAGAAAAAATAGGTGTAATTATTAAATGTGATTTAGAATTGAAATAATAAAATTCAAATGCAACTAATAGCAAATCAAATTTAATTATGTATGAACCAAGTTTATGTCAGCAACAATTTTTAATCTATTAGGAAGAGGTGTCCATTGATTGATTCTGCATGCAACCTTTATCGTTTTCATGTGGTTAGATTCAATTCATATTGAAATGTGAACAAGATGATTACATAAAGTAATACTCAATTCATAAGGACAAATAAATCACCTCAAATACCCCAATCCAAACAAAATTGATTTTACGCCTCTCTTTCTCCACAGGACATTACAAAAGTAATACTCAGTTCAAGGACAAATAAATCACCTCAAATACCCTAATCTAAACAAAATGGATTTACGTCTCTCTTTCTCTCTTTCTCTCTTTCTCCAGAGTACATGGAAACATTATTTAGTTTTGTAAATTCGAAATATTAAAATATTAAAATATTGAAACTGTTAAAATTAATTTATTAAAATTTTTATTAAATGTTTAAAATTTAAATTTAAAACTTAGAAATGAAAAAAAAGTGATAAGGATTTAGGAAAGAAATGATAAAAACTTAAAAAAAATTATTTTAGTCCTACTTAATTATTAAATTAGTAGTTTGTTTATAATTTGAGACTAAATTATAAGTAATTTATAAAATATATTTTAAGAAAATTATAGGAAAAGTTTAAATTGATATTAGAATTTAGATATATTTTGTCAAGTGATTTATTGAAATTGTTACTTTTTAAGATTATAATGGACTCCACATCTAAAAGGAGAAAGTGCAGATTAGGTAAATTTGTGTGCAAATACTATTAATTTTAGAAGTCATTTAGACTTGATAACTCAATTACATATATTTATTATCATTCCATCGTAAAATGAGGTTAAAGAGACATAGAAAAACCTCATATGAGAGGATATTTTGATAGTGCCTCATTTTATTATTAACACCTTATTATTTAATTTTATTATTATTTAACATTATCAATTGATTAACATTTTAAATAATTTTTTACATATCAAAATTTTGACATTCTAAACACTGGCGTGGTCAAAAAGATCATATTAAGCATTGTCACCAGGTGGAGATATCTTGTTGGAAGAAGTGCGTTTTCTGATGCACGTGGGAAAATACCAAACTGCATTGAGTGTGGTTCAAGGAACGGAAATTGGTTGTGGTTTTAGAAGATTGGTTGAGTTCTAGAAAATTAGTTGCGTGAATAAAGAAATTAGGTTTCTAGAATAGTGGACAAATTTGAACCACTTTGTTTCTGTTTTTTCAGATTTTAAATTTTCTGCATATTCTATTTTTCTGGCAGATTTTATGTTTTATAAATTTCAATTTTGAATAATAAAAATGTATCCTTCACCCAAAATATATCTACAAAGTGGTATCAGAGCTCTTAGTTCTTAAGGGCCTGTGTGAGTGTGAGTGATAAAAAAAAAACCTGTGAGACGAGAGTTCTTGAAGAGAGTAAGAGATGTCTGCAAATTTTATGGCAGCACCACCAGTCTTTTCTGGTGAACACTATGAGATATGGTCAGTTAAAATGAAGACCTATCTAGAAACGAGTGGATTGTGGGAATATGTAAACACTGAAGGTCAGTCGTTGCAGGCAGATCCAACTGTGGCTCAAATTAGAGTTTTCAATGAGGAAAGAAAGATGAGAGCCAAGGCTAAACCTTGTATTCACTCTGCGGTTTCCGATGTTGTTTTCACGAGAATCATAAATTGTGAAACAACAAAGGAAGCATGGGATACTCTTAAAGTTTCGTTTCAAGGTAATGAACGAACTCGACAAATGCAAGTTCTCAATCTAAGAAGAGAATTTGAAATGCTAAGGATGAAGCAGAACGAGACTATCAAAGAATATTTTGATAGACTTTTGGTGGTAGTAAACAAAATCCGTTTACTACAAGAAGACTTGCCCGATAAGAGGGTGGTAGAGAAGGTGCTGGTAAGCCTCCCCGAGAGGTTTGAAGCAAAGATATCTTCACTTTAAGATTCTAGAGATCTTTCGCGGATCACAATAACCGAGCTCGTGAATGCTCTGCAAACTCAGGAGCAGAGGAGATTGTAGAGACTTGAGCCGAGTACCGAAGGGGCTTTTATGGCCAAAGAAAAGAAGGAGTCTAGGTCGAAGAAAAAGAAGAAGACCTGGAAGAACAAGAAGAATGAAGCTGGCGGTGGTGAAAAAGAAAGTTATCCACCATGTCAGTATTGCAAGAAGTCATCACATCCACACTGGAGATGTTGGTGGAGACCTGAGGTGGTATGTAGATCTTGCAACCAAAAGGGACATGTTGAGAAAGTATGCAAGAGGAAGTGTCGCGACCTAAAAATCACGACGGGTATGGCGGTCCAAATAAAAACAAATGAAAAGAAAGAAATGGAGTCGCCACCATAATTTTTTATGAAAAACTGTGGAAAAAACAAGAAAAGAATAAGGAATAAGTCTGCGAACTAGAAATGAGTTCGGGAGTCGGTTACGCGTGGGGAAGGTATTAGCACCCCAGCGCCTGTCTTAAGACAGTACCTTTAATTAAATAATCAAAATCAAATGTGGTTTTTAGAATATTTATTTTTCCCAAAAATATAATATATATATATATATATATATATATATATATAACAATTAAAAATAAAATAATAATTTTTAAATTAAAGGACTCGACAAAGATTGACCCTGCTCCTGCGTATCAACATCCTTAACGGGTGAAGAATCAGGGAATACGTAGTTCTACCCAAAAAATTTAGTTGTTGAAATGTTTAATATTTTTTAGTTTTGAAAATTCTATATATTTTTTTATTTTTGAATGTTTTTTAGAATAAATTTCAAATTTGGATATCGTAGACGCGTGCAGTCTTTTGGTATTCCAATCAAAATTAACACTCCTTAAACTAAATTCTGCATGACGCATGTGGTCATTTAGAACTTAAATCACGAATTGACATTTATTATTATTTAAAAAAAAAATCCCACATGACGCGAATGGTCATTTAGGATTTATTAAAACAAACAAAAAATTTTATGAAGAATATACCTTTTTTTAAAAAAAAATAATCTGATGTTAAAAGATAAAAGATAAAAAAAAATCAATTAAATTAAGGGTGTTTTAGGAATTAGAGAGAGATATGGTGCAGATCCAGAAATATGGAGGTGCAAGAAGCAGATTCAACCCAAATAACTTCAGGGGTATTGATAGGCATTTGAATCTATTTCATAGGTAGCAAAAGCTATGGGGTCTTTGTGGAAGTATTAGGATGGCTAGCTTCCGATAGAGAGGGAGGTGACTGAGAGAACATCATTTTCGGGAGGTTGAGAGTGAATGAGATTTCTCTGTAAATAAACTCTTGGAACAGGCCCAAGTACCAACAGTACCACCATAGCTAGCTAGCAAGATTTGGTAAAGAGAACAAAAAATGGCAGTGGCAGTATGGGTTTGGGGTGCACATTTGAAAGTTCAAAAATGGAAGTGAAATTACTAGTGAGCATGGTGTATTTCACTAACATGAGGTTTAACAAATTATTCACACATAATGATCCAAATATAACTTGTTCCAATTGAATTATAAACACTCTCTAAAATCAATCCCTACTCACACATCACAAACCAACATAGAACACATGAACAATGATAATAAGATGCTGCAACTTCATTTCTTAAACAGTGAAATTATAGATTAAAATGCATACCTGTTGAAGGTACAATTTGTTTTCTCTACTAGCCTCTGCTCACCTATCCTCAAAAACGCTCTTCTTCCTTTCAAGTTTTTCAAATTCCTCTTGATCCTCCTCCTCTCTTCTACTTCCGTTTTCTTCTCTCTTTTTCGCTTCCCCCCCTTCTTCTCCTTCACGTGCTAATATAATTCTTTTTGCCCTCTTTCTTTTTTCACATGTGCCCAATCCAATTCTGTTTTTACTCTTCCATGTGCCAACCCCAATTCTGTTTTTGCTCTTCCATGTGCCAACTCATTTCCAAAATCCTCTCCATTCCTAGCTTGTCACGTGGCAGGCAAAAACTCTCCACTCCTAGCTTGCCACGTCAAGCATTTTTATTCTATTTTTAATTCCTTAATAAGTTTTTTTAAAAATACTTAATCCTTAATTATTTTAAATACTCTTTAATTTTTTCCTAACCATAATTTTCAATCAAAAACAATTTTATTTATTTATTTTATTTTGATTAAAGCACCCACAAAATTAAATAAATTATTTAAAAAAAACGGTATATATTTCTTTTACCCGGACAAAATCGGGTATTGACAGAAACCAACAAGCCCAAGTTGCTCAAGAATCCGAGGACGAGAGGGAGGAGCGTCTGTTTGTGGTAACGTGCTTTGCTAACTCGATCACTACCGAAGCATGGCTAATTGATAGTGGGTGTAGTCACCATATGACCCATGACAAGAATATGTTCGTGAAGTTGGATGGTACTCACCATTCAAAGGTCAGGATCGGGAATGACGACTACATTGATGTTAAGGGCATTGGTGATATTGCCATTGACTCTGACTCGAGAGTGAAGATCATCTTGGATGTACTGTATGTTCCTGAGATTGATCTAAACTTGCTAAGTGTGGGACAGTTGTTGGAGAAGGACTTTGTCGTGGTGTTCAAAGACAAGACTTGTGAGATCTTTTATACCTGTCAATACCCGATTTTGTCCGGGTAAGAATATATCAATAAAATTTTTTACTCATAATTAATTTATTCAATTTTGTAGTTGCTTTAAAAAAAAATATATAATAATAATAATAATTAAAATTGTTTTTGAATTAAGTTGATTGAAATTTCTTGTTAAAAATAAAAAGGAGGGAAAAAATTAAAGAATTTTTTAAAGTTTAATTGATTTTTTAAAAAACTAACTAATAATAATAAAATAAAATTAGAATTGCTTGCCACATGACAAGCTAAGAATGGAGAGTTTTGCTCGCCACGTGGCGAGCTAGGATTGGTGAAGGAAAAATGGGTTAGGGCTGCCATGAACAACAAACCCAAACAAAACAAACATAATAAATTAGAAAATGACACTTCCAAGATTTGAACTCATGCCCCACTTTAGACCAACTCAGCCACCTTGATTTCATTCTCAAAATAGACCCAAATTCTCTAAAAGCCCTTAGCCCAATTTCTGAATAGTAGGGGTGCTTCCTGCACCCCTCATGTTCGTGTCTTCCACCCCACATTTTTCACAAACCCCAAAACGCCCCTGGAAATAGGATTGGCTTTCAATTATTAAGATTACTTGCCGCACCTCCACATTTTTGGACCTGCACTTCCATTTTGTTCCTCATTCCCAAAACGCCCTTGGATCACTTATTAAAAATTATTCATCGCACCCCCATTAATTAAGAGCTGCACCCACTGATTTTTTAAATTACAAAACTGCCTCTAATTTTCTTTAAACAGAAAGTTTTAAGAATTTATCATTTGAGTTATTTCTTTTTAAGTTTACTTCTCCTATTTACATAAAATTTGTTTTAATAAACTTTAATTCCAAATGACCATTCGCGTCATGCGGGATTCTTTTTTTTTTTAAAATAAAATAAAATAATAATAATTCTTAATTTAGGTTTTAAATGAC
>Ga0209700_106971_pt1 | contig 16680 bp, 8 predicted proteins | sample SiratroredBW_FD_187528 | JGI IMG/M metagenome (GOLD analysis project Ga0209700, IMG submission 187528) | Root nodule microbial communities of legume samples collected from California, USA - Siratro red BW (SPAdes) (version 2) | ecosystem: Host-associated > Plants > Roots > Nodule | place: USA...
CCACTATAGATATCCTTCCACTCTTCATAGTAACAATTTGTCACCCTATCATAATCAATGGCATTAGCGATTGTCGGATGGTTCAGCACAACATATCGACTCAACACTCGAGATTTGATAGTATTCCTCTTTATCAACTTAACATTTTTCCATAACTTTCTGATTAGTTATAGTTAGTTGATAAGCGTTAATTATTAGTTGATTTTATATAGATTTCATGCTGATTTAATTATTAATTCGGTTTAAATTTGGATTTTTATGCTTGTTATTATTCATTTTTCTATTTAATGCATTTTATTGTGAAAAGAACAATTTTTGTTGAGAATTAGGTTAAAATTGAAGAGAGAGGAAATAGAAGCACGGAATCAGAGGGAAGGAGCAGAGAAAGAGCATAAGTGACTTTTCGCTTAAGCAAAGGATACTGGGATAAAATTCACTTAAAGACTTTTCCTAAGGAAGCCTTAATTTGAAGGCGCCAATGCTGCAGGAGCGTGAATTTTGAAATAACTGTGGCAATTTGACTTAATGTAGGAGTGAAAGCTATAAAAGGATAAAGCTAGGTCAAACGAAGGGGACATCACTTATCACTCATTGGAGATTCTTGGGAGTGTCGTTCTTGATAAAGATCCTTTCTCTTTCTTTTCTCTTATATTCCATGGCTACCATGAGTAGCTAAACTCTCTTATTCTTGGAATTGAATGTAATTTTTCAACTTTGAATGCACTCTTAACATTGTTTGATATCATTAATTTCAATTACCTTTGTTTTACATTTTAATCATACTTTAATCTATCTTATAATTCTTATTGTGACTAGAAAACACTTTTTGAATTTGGAACCAAACGTTTAACGCATTGCATGTATAAGTTCAGGGATGAATTATAGTGTAATGACTGTTTATAGCAACTATTCTTAATGCTGATTAATCTATTCTAGTAACTGGGGACAGAGCTAGGTATTTTAATTTATGAATTTCAAATCTAGAGGAATCAGATTAAATGATTTTTATTTGCGCAGATTGGTAATTGGAAGAGATGATGTTAATTGTATGATTAAGAGTGTATGAGAAGGAGAGTATTATAATTCAATCCCAAGATCTTTATTAATATCAATTTTACACATTTTACTATTAATTGTTTTTTTTTTACGTTATTAATTCACTCAAATCCAAATTATTCTTGTTACGTGTTTCATTCATAATACATTAATACGTATTTAATTTTCAATTATAAATTTCATTCCCTGTCGAGATGATACTCTACTACTTATTTTCTATATTAATTGAGGACTCAGTACGCTTACTGGAAACGTCTAACAATAGTTTGCCTGGGGATCAACAAAGTACCTCATTATCCCACATTTTTCTAAGGAAGAATTAATATCTAGACCTCTTTCATCAAGTTAATTTAGCATAATGTGGTGTTATGTATATAGAGACACATTTCATGGTGGATGTGTGGTAGGTTGGGACAATCACGAATACAATGATAAAACTCAAATGGAAAACAAAAATGTGTAAGAAAGTAATGATCATTGTGTAACAAACTCTGTAAGTGAAAACATGAAAGGTGTGTTGATGATGATAACAATATATATAAAGGTGAAATAGTAACTTTTCGAGATTAGAAAATGAAAAGAGTCATCGGAGTTAAATCAATAACATTTTAGTTAGAAAGTGAAAAGAACTCTCATTAAAATTATTTTTTTTCAATAAAACACTTTTAGAATATTTTAATGCATGCACTATATCGTTGAATGCATGAAACATGTATTCAATGACTTTTTTTCCTAGATCGTGTAATGTATGACATACGAGAGTCTAATAGTTTACGCATTAAATCAACCACTTTTCAATAAAAGTCATGTCTAGTAAAGTTTTAAAATGAATAAAATTTCCTTAATAAGTGATTTTGTAAATATATTAGTAATCGTATGTGAGTGCAAACTATAAATCCATAATCTCTTTTTGAACATGATCTCTTATGAAGTAATACTTGATTTCTATGTGTCTAGCTCTAAAATAAAATATAGGATTTTAAGATAAACTTATAACAATAGTTATCACACGAAATATTATCTTTTAAACGTTATAATCCTCTATATAGTTCTTTATTCCTAGTAGTAACTACTTGCTTTAACCATAGAAAGTGTTATGATCTCTTGTTTTTTTTTTCTCTAATTTAAAATACTAAGTAGTCTCCAATACAATGATAACATATGTTCGTGTTTGTTCGTGTTTTTCTTTTAATCGAGATCATAAAAATCTTGTAATTTAAATCTTTTTCTATCTTTGGAACACAAACCAAAATTAATAATGTACTTTAAATATCTAAAAATAAGTTTAACAACTAAAGAATATATATAAAATAATTATAGCTTTTATAATTTTGTTATTAATATGAAATATTTACTAATTTCATTAACAATTAATCCTTTTTAAAAATATAATCAATACTTTTAATAAAATATTTCTTTTTAATTATATTTTCTCACACGTAGCTAAAGCTTTTTCAATAAAATTTTAATATAACTTAGAAATAATTTTTCAAAACTTTAACAAGAAAGCTCTTCATATAAAAGCTCATCCACACAATTGTACATGGTCATGGACTTCACGGGTGGTAGGGCCACGGATCAGGACTCTTTTTCTTTTATGAACTTGATTCATAGTTCTTCTTAACCATAATTAACAATAAGAATTATAATAATATATTATATACGTATCGATATCCATCCACACACGTAATAAAGCCGAAATAGTTGCTAAATTTAAAAAAAAAAGTTCCTGTTGTAGAAAACTTTATCCAATTTTTCAATCCAAACATAGTTTTTCCATTTGTTCTCATCTAGCTCCCTCACATCTCCTTTTCTTGACAAAACATTTCACCCACCACTTTTATAATATTATTATTTTTATTTATCCTTTTGTAGTGGTTTTCCGATTTTGCATGTTAACAAAAAAAACAAACTGGAAAATAAAATAGAATAAAGTGATACATGTTAATATTATCAAAATTGTTTTCAGCAAAATTCTTGTTAATATATTTTTTTATTGCGATACTTTTCTTAAAGTAATTTAATTTTTATTTTTATTTTACAAGAATAGTAAATTTTAACATCTATTTTTTTTTTTCTAAAAAACGATAATTACTTAATAATTCTATCTAACGCAAGCTAAATATATTAGGATATATATATATATATATAATATTATTTATTGTTTTTGTATGGTTTAGAAGTTAGTTTATTAGTGGTTCAAATAAAAGGCTGAGAGGGATTTGTTTGCGTGTACACGAGGGACACGTGAACCTGAAGCTTCTTGTTTCTTTCTTTAGCCGATTCCTAGAGTCTGAGCACAACGCTGTGTCTGCACCAGCTCCTACTTTATCTCAGAAAACATTTCTTCTCTTCTTCTATTTGGTCCGCACATTAACACTTTTTCCCTTCGAGCCAATCGTTTTCCTCCATATATAAACAACTCTTCGCTTTCTATTTCTGCTTATTCACAGCTGTAAAACTGTGAAATCATGGTGTTCTCTGCAGCTTCTACCAAGGCTTGCATGCGATTCTTCATCGCAAAGCCTGCCTCCATCGGCGGTTAACTGCAATGTGCCGCTCATCGCTTCATCCATGGCTTTCTCCGTTTCGCTTCGCCCTACCGCTTCTCCATCTCACTCACAGGTTACTCTCTTTCCGTTAACCTCTTTCTTTTTGTTAATTCGTTTGATTTCGCTTGAACTAATAGTTGTGATAGTTTTGCTGTGATTCGATTAATTGAGATTTGTTGAACGAGTTTGTGTTTTTGAATGTGACGTTGAACGGTTTTGTTGTGTAGTTGTTTTGCTCTGTTAGGTTCAATACTAGGCGTCGTAGTAGCCGATTAGGTTTCGAGGCGGACGGCGGGAGAAGATGTCGTCGCTTACGGAAGAGTGTTAGTTTTAGTGTTAGGTCGGTTTTGAACGACAATAGGCCTAGCTTGAACGATTATGGAGAGGCAGAGTCTGCTAGGGTTTTGTTCGAGAGGTTGTTCGATCCGACGCAGAGCCGGTTCAGCGGAGAGGAACCGGATCTTCGGATTCTGGAATCGGATCTCGAGGCGGCGCTGGCGGCGCTGAAGAAGAAGGAGGATCACTTGATGGAAGCGGAGAGGACGGTGTTGTTGGAGAATAGTAAGTTGAAGCACACGAAGGAGGAGTTGGAGCGGCAAGAGAGTGAGATTGAGGCTGCTAAGGTTAGGTATGAGAAGCTCCAGGAGGAGATGAAAGACACTACTGTTAAATTGGTTGCTCAGGCGAGCCAGGTTGAGGACCTGAAGCTTAAGGTTAGGGATCGGGATCACGAGATTGATGCGGTCCAGTATGGTTTGCGGTTGAAGGAGGAGGAAGTGGAGAAAATGAGGGTTGAATTGGAGGCGAAGAGTCAGGAGGCTGCGGTTCTTGAGTCTGAGCTTAGAGAGAAAGAGAAGCTTCTGGATGAGGCGAACAAGATTATGAAGAAACAGAGTGCTGAGCTTGAGGAGCTGAAGAAGGCGGTTGGAGAGAAGGAGGAGGAGATTGAGGCCTTTCTGGCTCAGAGGGAGGTTGAGAGGGAGAAGCTGAAGGTTGCTGAGGCGAATTTAGAGAAGCAGGCAATGGATTGGTTGTTGGCGCAGGAGGAGCTTAAGAGGCTGAGTGAGGATGCTGCGAGGCATGCTGAGGAGAGTAATCAGACTTTGGATGATTTCAGAAGGGTGAAGAAGCTTCTGAATGATGTGAGGTCTGAATTGGTTTATTCTCAGCAAGCATTGGCGTCTTCTAGAAGCAAAATGGAAGAGCAAGAGCGGTTGTTGGAACAGCAGCTGTCTGAGCTTGCGGAGCAGAGGGCAAGTGTTATGTCATACATGGAAAATTTAAAGGATGCACAGACAGAAGTGGAGAGTGAAAGAACAAAACTCAGGGTTGCCGAGGCTAGGAACAAAGAGCTTGAACGAGATCTGAAGATGGAAAAGGAGCTTATCAGTGAGTTAGAGGAGGAGTTGAAGAAAGAGAGAACTTCTTTAGAACGGGCAGTCACGGAAATGGATTTGCTTCGGCAGGAACTGGAGAAACAAAGTGCTGCATTTAGAGAAACAAGTGCCGTTCTTCATGTAATAGAATCAGAGCTCGTTGATGCTAAACTAGAGATCCAGCGTTTGAAATCTGAGAAAGCGTCCCTTCAGGGTATCTTGGAGGAGAAAGACGTGGAGCTTTCCAGTGCTAGAAAGATGATGGTGGAAGTTAGCCAGGAAATCTCTGATCTTAAGATGCTTATGAACAGCAAAGAAACGCAGCTTATTGAAGCAACCAATATGCTAAGGGAGAAAGATGAGGAAGTGAATATAATCCAGAGCAAGTTGAATGATACAAATCAGAAGGCTTTAGAAGCTGAATCAGTGGTTGAAAGAATATTAGATCTTACAAACAAACTGGTTGTTTCCATTAAGGATGAAGACGTGGTCTCGTCGAGACCACTGCTAGATGGAATGGGTAATCAACTACTTGAGCAACTATCGGAGGAACCTGCTAATGAAATGAGATGGCAACAAAAAAGACTTGAGAATGAACTTGAGTTGGCCAAGGAAAACTTAAAAGAAAAGGAGATGGAGGTTCTTGCTGCACAGAGGTCTCTAACAATAAAAGATGAGGAGCTGAAAATGACTCTTTCAAGGTTGAATGCAAAAGAGGAAGAGTTGAAAAAAGTTAGGGAAGAGGTGTCAGAAGATTCTAGTGATCTTAAAAGGCTGTATGCTTTGGCACAGGAGAAAATTGGTGAGGCAAGCTTAGGAGATTTGGCAATTGAGAAACTTCAGCTTGAGGCAGCTCAACTTGAAGTTGAAGCTGCCACCAATGCACTGCAAAAACTTGCCGAAATGAGTCATGAACTTCTGAATAAGGCTATCCTGAGTGTTGAAGCTGATAATTATATCAGTCTTGTGCCAATTAATGACAAAAATCCCAATTCGATCACAGATACCATTAAATCTGACTGTTTCTCTGAGATAAAAGCAGGGGTGGCTCGACTCTCAGCTTTGTCTGAGCAGCTTGTGATGGAGGCAGGCATTGCTTCTGCAAACTAAGGAAATGAAGAAGGTTGTAAGAGATGATTAAAAATATTCCCTTAGTTTACAAGATATTTATAATGTACAGATAGCGATCACGTCTGTTTTTTGGTACTTCAGTCCAAGATATGTTCAATCTTCAATGATTTTGTTGTACTAGTTACATTCAGATTGTATTTGTTTTAGACAACATAAATAGAATGGAAAGATTTTTGGTACCTTTTCCCTTCATCCTATCTTATATTAAATTAAATCAAATGTCTACTCTGAAATCCAAATTTTCCCTTCAAAGTGAAAGAGTGGAATAACTTTGCATGTGCTGTTTTAAGTTTATTTATTTCTCCTCATGACAGTTTAAAGTTTGAATGTTTAATAGCTAAACAAATCTATCAGACTGCGAAAATAGATTGAAGCCTGTATTTGAGAGTGCAGTTCAATATTTATCAGCTCTGAACTGTCTCCTTTCTCTAAGGCTATATATATGATCGACGCTTATCTAGTTACTACGCCCAACGACTTCTGTGATGCAAGACGTAAATTCATTTTTATTTTACTTTTAATTATGAAAAATGCTAATTTATTTTATTCATCGTTTTCGTTTATACTTTTTACAAGTTTTAAACATTTAAAAAGAAAAGAAAAACAAATGATTATTACAAGCGATGCAAAAAGTTAAGAAGAAATACTTAATTACTAATTTAGGTTTTATTTCAATGAGAAATTTCAAACTTTTAGAGAATTTGAAATTTACAATTATTTTAATGTAACTTAGTTTTTTAACGTTTTTTCTTTGTATTTATCAATATTTATCAGCTCCGAGAAGTTTAATATTTAATATGACTTAAAAAGTATTCGTGGATACGAGTATTCCTGGTACGATTTTTTTATTAAAATGTTATCTGAATGAAGTATAAATTTAAATGTAATTCGGTTAATTAATATAAAACCTAAATAAAATAAATTTGTTTTAGATCAATTTTTACAATTTTAGTTATTATAATGGTTAAACATTTTATAAGAAATTTATTATCATATTTATAGTTTTAAATTTTGTTATATTTATAAATAAATTACACAGTTTAATAATTAAAAATTAAAATGAAATTTGTATCAATTTTTAATAAATATAATAGTTAAAAATTTTACTATTACATTTTTGCTAATTTTTAAATTTTATTATTAAGATTTTAATTTCATGAATTTTACCACTAAATTTTCAATTTCATAAATCTTATTAATAAACTTTTAATTTCATAAATTTAACTATCATGCTTTCAAGTTCTTTAGTTTTATCCATACATTTTATCTTTTTATTTGTAGAATGTCAACTTAGACCAATAACGACAAAATGGATTTGAACTGAAATAGTGATCATATTTCATTTAGTAGGGTTGAGGAAAAAGAAGTAAATACGTGAGTAGTTTTAGACCAAACAAATATTACTATATATATTATGAATATTTATAAATATTTTCACAATTTTTTACTTTTATAGATTATTTATAGAAATTACTATTAAAAAATTGTTAATTAAGCTATTAAGTCCAATTCTTACAAAAAAAAATATATGTATAATCTTTGAATTTGTTTTTCAACTTATAACATTTATTAGATTCAAGTAATTTAGTTATAGTTTTTCAAAATGGTTTAAAATTACTTATTTAACTATCTACAACTATTACTAGACTCATAAATTATTATTATTATTATTATTATTATTATTATTATTATTATTATTATATTGTTGTTGTTGTTGTTAGGGTTTGTTTAGAAACAATTTTAAAATTTATCTATATCGTTTTCTCATTTTGTCCTATTATATAGTTTTTATGTGATGTAGTAGTTGTTTTACTTTATTATATTAGCATATACCAAACATTATATTTGACTTACATGTTACGACATAAAATAAATAAATAAAATGAATCAATCATTTATATATAGATTGTGTAGTGTTTTATATTTTCTCCATTTCATCTTAGTGATGTTATTGGATATTGATATATTGTCATTTCTTTATATTATCGTCCAACTTGAGCTTTCATAAGAGAATTTTCATGTATTTTGTTTGGTGTTGGTTATCCTCATAATATTTTCAAAGTGGTCTTGTATTAACTTAGAAAGTTCCTTTTAGTGACTTCAAAAATAATATTGTTTATATAAATTTGAATAATGAAAAATTTGACGAGAAACTTTTGCTAAGCAATGTAATATTTACTTCTCTCGCTTGTAATTTTTTTTTTACAAAAGGATTATTATAAATATATTAGTTATTTGATGTTTGATTTTGATATCAATGAGAATTAAAATTGAATTTAATTTTTCTTATTAAATTTAGAGAGCTTGCTTTAAGTTTGAAATGACTTTATTAAGTTTAAAGACATTTAGGATAAGTAGTAGTTTCCAATCAGGGAATTGTTTTACATATACATAATAAACTTATTTTATGTCATCATTGAGAAATGTGTTTTTTACAACTGTATTTGATACAATTTCATGTTACTGAAAGTGAAATTGCATACATCTTTATATAGTTGGTCACTAGTTTAGTCTTATTCTTTAAAACCTTACTTGTAAGGTTAAACTTGTTTTTGAATACTGTTCTTATAGTAATTATTGATTTGTCTATGCACACACCGTGATACTGTATGCAGGTAAAGGAAAACCTATGAGGCAGCGATAATGTTAAGACCGAACACTTTAATATAATCTAAATACATTAGACTTTCTCAATTTGATGTTAACAAATATAAAGGGTTGAATTAATGATCTTGTATTAACCTTGTGAAGATTATTGTCTAGAATTTGTACGAGGATAGCAAATCTGATGACTAAATAAAGTTTGAACTTCTTTTCACATTGTAGTTTTTTCTAATGAACACATTTAAGACAAAGATACTAGTTTTAAAAAAAAATAGATATTGTTTATTATAACCAAAGTTATGGGTCTCACAGTTATCTTTGTATATGAAGATTAAACTATCTTGAATTGAACTTGTTACCATGAGACTATTTAGATTAACAATCAAATTATGAGTCTCATATTCATATTCATCTAAGTCTTCACCTAAGTGAGAATTCAACAAACTTGTATCACCTATGCTTCGTTCAAATAACTATCATTCATAGATAAGATCCATGTTAATTACTTTTGAAACTAAGAACAGAGTTGAGTTCGTTATTAGGAGTGTGTCCCACCATGTTAATTACTTTTGAACCAAGAACAGAATTGACTTCGTTATTAGGAGTGTGTCCCACCATGTTAATTACTTTTGAACCAAGAACAGTGTTGAGTTCGTTAATGAGTTTGTCCCATGACCGAAATCAAATAAGTTATACTCATTATGAGATATGATCATGAATACGAAAGAAATACTGGAGTTGTGGAAGAAGATTTTGCATAGTATTGGTGGAGACTATGTACAATGTGTTATTCTGAGTCATACCTCATGGCACTCATGTACAATTAATACCAACCGTTTCATAATATTATTAAGAAATTGTTTTGATTTAGAGAGTAAACAAAAACAAAAGCAAAACTATCAGCTAATGAATGAGTTTACCACCTTCTTTAAAAATTACACTAGCAACTGTAGGAACCCATATTGCGTTACCTTGTTTTGTAGCATTGGGAGATCTCATTGTAGCGGTAGTAGTAGTTGCAACAGACTTGGCATTTTGATTTGGACTAGTTTCAGTAGTTTCTACTGCATTGACTTTGTTCCTCCTCACTTTCTTTCCAATAAGTATGCCAAATTTGAAAGCAGTGAATAGACCAAATGCAACTAGAACTGGTCTAATTGCCCAGTGATGATCCTCTACATGTTGATACTTTTCTATGATCCCAGGACAAGTGCTGAACTCAACCACTTCAACCTCATAGGGATCAGCCATGTAGGTGTTTGCTTCATTGCCAAAAGGGAGCATTCCTGGGAACTTGACAACCAAACCTCCATTTGGGAGAATCCATGAGATCTTACCGGCACCCCAGGCAGAACCCTTTTTGTGACACCACCCAAATCGAGGACTTGAAACGGTCTCTTTTATCCTGACAAACTGGCCAACACAGTAAGGTGTCACCTTTTCGAGTTGAGAAGAGTTTCCCTCCCATAGAGCTCGCAGCCCAAGAAATCCAACAGATACGCTACCGTCAAGATTGATGGCATGTAAAATGCCCACAGGTGAGTGCTTCTCATTTTTGTCCCTCAAGCCTACCCAATCACCTGCTAACAAGCCAGATGTGACACGTTCAAGGGATGATACATGGAATCTGATAGGGCTGTCATTGCCATGGACCCTCACAAGGGCGAACTTTTGATCTGTGTTACCCTCTAAACTAACAACAGTTCCTTCTGGGATGTCCATGTTTTGTGGCCTGCATGAATTGGGAAGCTTTCTAGTTCGGACCATGTCGCCCACCTGAAGATGATCCTTGGAGAGGAACCACTCTGTGTAGCCCGTGCTATCTGATTTTGGATTAACTTTCACATTACCCAGATATCTCCATTCTCCATCATTGGCCAACTCATTCAGAGCACTGCAAGGCAGGATGGTTAACAACAGAGTAACTTTCAACAATAAAAGATTATTGATTACATTATTGTGGATTACAGGTTCTGATCTAACACTACCCATATTTAATGTCCAGAATACACAATCAAGCCTTCACAAGTTACAAGCTAGCTAGGATAGATGAGCTTGCTAAATGCTATGCATACATTCATCTTCTGATCAATTGAATATTTTACAATGTTATAAAGTGGTGTGCGTATGTAATTGGTTTATGGAATTTTAAAACAAAGAAATATAACAAAGATTTTCATAAATATACATGAAAATGGTTACCACTTCTTGGCACTGAAAATGTATAAAAACTAAGTACTGCACCATCATATCCCACATTATATCTTTCTAGCATAGAAAAACCACTAGTTGAGAATCCCCATGGGACCATTGCATTACTGATCTGGTGAATCATCATATATTTGGGAACAATTTTCATCCTTATGTGAGTAAAAAATTCATGTAATATGAAATAGTCATATCAAAATCATTCCAAAATAGGTTACATAAGGTTGTGAATTCAGGAAAAAGAAAAGCATTAGTGTAAAATAGATTACATAAGGGTTTGGTAATGCAAACACTTGTCTTGTGGAAGGAGTATGATAGGTGCTGGTCATAATGTATAGACTAGTAGAAAGAAAGTTAGGAAAATCTGTTAGTAGTTATCCAGTGCCAGGAAGAGCAAGAATGACATACAGTGGTATCTTCTCAAGGATTTGAAAGTCTGGTCTATCTCACCCAAAACTAACTGAATTCACTTATATTATCTCCTCCATTTTTGTCCTACATCTGCTATTGCAGTTAGAGAGCTAAGCAACAAACGACTATAACTAACATGGCCTAACAAACAGATGCTAGCCACTTGATTCTATGAGCCATTTTTTTTCCTTCTAACAGATACTTTCCTACTTGGGCCCACTAATAGGTTACGTTAACAAGCAACAACTTTTGCTGACAAAAAAAAATTAAGCTACCTTTGAGGGTATTTCATAAATCCAAGTGTACTTTATTAACACCCAAAAAAGGGGGATTATATTAGCAACCCTAACAGAATCAGTATTGGCCTTGCGTTGATGAGGCAATCAGAGTTAGGTAAGGAGAAGTTTGGGCTGGGATTGGGCTTCTAGTCTGGACTAAAGGGAAACAAATTTCATGAAAAATCACATTTTTGTAAAGAAAAACTTCTCGAGTGTTTAAATCCAAAATGATATAACCTTTTATGCTAGTTTTGAAACCTAAGAAAACTAGTCTTGAACGTGGGGGAATTTGTGTTGGTTTGTGAGTGTGTGGAGGCATATGAAGGAGAAAATTGCACTGTTCTAGAAAAGCTTGTGACAGAAGATCCATTCGGTAAATTTATTTTAACAGGATTTATTTTGTGATAAATTTGAAATAAAGTAAGAGAACAAGCAATATGAACTGTAGCTCATGAATCTACAATCTAGTAGTTGGTGTCTGAAGAAAAATCATGATTGGCAGCACAAGATACAAAATGTCAAAACTAAACTTAGGTGAAGAGATTCTATGTGTTAGGCCTGAACCACTAGTAGGTGGAGGTGGCTAAAGAAGACTAATTAAATGTTGAAATTGGGCCTTAGTGAGATTAAGCCCAGAATTTGGATGGAAACCCTCATTGATTTCTTCTCCCCAATATGAGAAACAACACTATTTGCAAAAGAACCAGATTGAGGATTGAATCGTGGCCGACCGGGATAACTAGGGTGACCTAGTGAATAGCCATGCCAACTATAGTGTGACCTTGACAATGACATTAGGAACACTTTCTTCCGGAGTTTCCTTTATTGATGGAGGTTTAAGCTCTAGTCATGGCAGCATTAGCAAATGAGTTCATCTAATCAGTAGAGAGAACAACATCGGGTTGTTGTCATTCGTGTTGAGTAACCATGGAAAGAACAAGATTCACACGTAGAGGATCCATAAAGAGCACTTGAGACCTAACCACTGCAAAATGATCATCAAGACTTTTAAGGAATCTGATGATGAAGCCCTGTGCATGATAAAAATTGGCAAAGCATTCACAAGCAGTCATGGGGAGAAAATTATCTCGTTCTTCCCGCAAGGTTTTTAAGCCAATAAAGTAATCAGTAACATTTCGGCTACCCTGTATGAAAGCATAAACTTCTTCTTGAACACTCACAAAAATCAGTCCAAATATGAACACTCTACCAAGATAGATCACACTTTGAGCTATGGAAGGGGAAAGGGAGTTTAATAACTACGACATGATGAGTGTGTTGCATCTTTCCCAATGAGGGAAGAACGGATCTGACATTAGAAAGAGTGAGGATGGAACCATTGAGGAATCCTATTTTGTTTTTGGAGACAAGGTCCATGCGAAATGACTGAGAGCATAGATGATAGTTGTTGCTTTGCCAACAAGAGCTGAAGCAACAATAACTGATGAAGGACTTTCACTAGGGTGAATATGAAAAGGACTAGAGGGATTTTGAGTGGGGTTTAGTTGAAAATTTGGAAGAGGATTACCATAACCTGAATGGGAGATACTCATTTCAGAGAAGGCTCATGATACCATAAAAGGGACAAAATCAGAAGGAGAGAAATGCTTGAATTTCATTTCTGAACAGAGTACAAGATATATACAGCACACCCAATTCTAGAAGGATCCTAACTAATTTATTGTTCAGCTATTCCTCTAAAACTAAAATCTTTTGGGTTCTACAATTTTTATTTTGGGCTGAAGCAGGATTGGTCTTCTTCTTTGTTAATCCATGATATATGACTATTGATAATCGTGGTAGCACTTGCAGCATTACAACAGACTATTTGCACACCATCCTAAAGAACTTACCCTAAAACTAGTTTCACTAGTAAAACAGTAGAAGATGTTCATAAAGTTCATGGAATCCTTCACATAAACTCAGACTAATTCTAGGAACTCTCCATCAAAATGCCATAGGGCACTTGCAATGACTATAATGGCAACTGAAATGGGGAGCAAAGCTGTTAATCTTTCAATGTAGGTAAAATTAAGAACCGCACTTGTAGCAGTGTAGCCACAAATAATAATTTGAACATGTTCAAGCTCTAGACCAAAATATATTATAATTTCTGCACCTTGGTTCCTACTAATACAAAATTTTGGAAACAAATATAGACAGAACAGAATAACATACGATGAAACAAGATATGCACCAAAAGACCATATAACTCCCACTGCAATGCCAAGCCAACGAAAGTGTAGAATCAGAATAGTACGGAATGCAGTAGAAAAATGGTATTCAGAAGCTTTTAAAAAATAATTGAAATTCAATAACTAGCTCTAAATACATTACATACATCCCAAGAAAACAATTCAACTTAATGCTTTCATATAACCTCAATCTCAAGCTGTGAAACACCAGTCTGAATTCTGAAATACCACAAAAAATAGTTTGGCATTATCATGTATGGGCTTCCAAAATGACTTCATATTCAATGTTTATGGGCAACAAGTATCATGATTATGCTAATCACCACGTATAAGGCATATGCTCCCTATGGTAGACCTTCTCACACACATAAACCTCACTAAATAAAATGCATCAGACCCAACAGAATTACCAACTGTATGAAATTACCGAATCCAAAACCTTAGATAGTCACAGAAAAATTCTAGATACTATAAAAAATATATACAAACCTTTGAAAGACACTCAGAATATCCACCATTAAAGGGCGATTCCTCAAATCATACTCAAAGCATCCACTGAGGATATTCTCAACTGAAGAAGGAAGGCCACTGGGAACATTGGGTTTTTCATGCTTTTCAACAACTGACTGATATATTCTGCCAACAGGACACCCATACCAAGGCTGATTACCAGTCAACATTTCAACAATGGTGCAACCGAATCCCCAAGAATCTGTTTCAAACGATATAGGACCTCTGACCTCTGGTTCCCATTGCTCTGGAGCCATGTAATTTGGTGTTCCAAGCCTCTTATCCATACCTGTGCTTAGGAATGAGGAGTCAATCAAAAGACTAGGAATTCCAAAATCTCCCAAAATTGCTTGATCGTTCTCATTGAGAATAACATTGAATGGTTTAAGGTTAAGAATGAGGATCCCTAGAGAGTGAAGTTCCAGAACACCTTGAGCCAGATTGATTCCATACCTGCAGCCAGTAACATGCACATAGTATCAATCTGTTTTTCCCACCGCCTTCTATTTACTGAAAATGACAAAGCATATTACACAGAATAAAATGAAAACACATCACCTTAAAACATCACGCAATGAAATCCTTCCTTCTTTGAGTCCCGCCATCTTGTCACCAACTGAACCCTCATACAAATTCATAATGATGCATATCTGTGAACACACACAAATAAGTAAGCCAGCCACAACTAAAAAGATAGCTAAGAATCTCCAACACATTGATGAACAGTAACAATCTAACCCTTCCGTTTAAGATTGAAATTCCATGCAGCCAGGACATGCTAGCAACTCCTTGGCACTTAAAATACAATTCATTGAACTTCTCTATAACAATCTTCATATGATCATCTCCAATTGCAGGTAACATCTTAGCAGCAACTTCATGGTACTCGTCATAATCTTCCGTTGACTGATGATGAGTTGCTAACCAAACATCACCAAAGAGGCCTCGACCAATTCTGTGTCTAAGTTTCAGCCTTTCAGGTTCAATCCATGGATTTGCACGTTTGGATGAGGCTCTAACAGATCTAACAATGTCAGAATCACTATCCAAGATCTCAAAATCAAAAGGAGCAGCTGAAGGAGCACCAATAACTTCTTTAGACATTATTGAATCTGAAAGTGTAATATTCACTGAACAATTCAGCAGATTGCACAAATTCCACCACAATTAATCAAACAAGATTATGAACATTTGAACATGCAGGTGTACACAAAAGTTAGTAGTTAGCAACAAATAAGTTAAAAAAGGTAAAAGAAAGCTTAAAAAAAAGAACAAGTATACAAATTACTCTAGTATATAAGACTTAGCATGCCAACTAATTGTATAGTGTAACAAATGTAAAGGAGGTGGAACGTTTACTTTTCCTTCTCTATTTATTTTGGCCTTAATCATAGGCAATTATTTGACAGATGGGACAGGATTCATAGATTGTTGTCATCCATAAATTGCACATTACAATATGGCACCCCAACTTAACCTGAAATTGTATTATGTATTGAACAGTTTAATCACATATCAAAAGTTTAATCACTCTTTTGGTTCTGTATATATAAAATTTTCACTTTTTTATCTCTCTGCTTAACAACATTGCTTTTCAGGCCTTAAATAGATCATTTGTAAAAATGGTATATGTAGGAAGTAAGAGAAGAATTGGAGCACAAGATTAAAAATGAAAGCTTTTGAACTACATGGATTAAGGAAACTATATTGTCCATTGTAAGCGAAGTATTACAGACTTTCAGAAATTCATTTCTGATCAAATTCCAAATGATGCTGGCACTGAATGCCTGAAATATAAACCTCCCAAGACCCATTTCAGTGAAAAATTCAGTGAACCCACACAAGCACTCAACTTTCACACACAAACAGAACAAATCTAACCCCTCACTCACACACTCATTCATCCACCACCGATAAGTCAAAACATGTTGCATGCATAAAAGTCAGCCAGTCATCATAAACACAAGCAAACTCTTCATCCCTTCTAAGAACCAAAGATCAATATACAGCATAACAACAAAAAGCATGCAAATTTATTCAACTATTTTTTACCCATGAAGAGTTCAATCAAAAAAGTTTGGGAACAGAAAAGGGTGTCTAGTTTCTACAAATTTTAAGATGAATAGAGAAAGTGGTTTTATAAGAAACAAAAATAGGAAGAGAAAGTACTAAGTTGTCACAAATTCAAGTGGTGATAGTCAAAGAAACTACCTGCGATAGAATCTCGGAAAAACAAAATGGAGCAAGAAAAGTGAGAGAACCGTAACAAACCAGCAACAACACAAGAACTGACGGAACGGCAGTGACGATAGATTTTTATTTATTTCTTGGCTTAATTGTTTTTTTTTTTTTTTTATTT
>Ga0209700_106972_pt1 | contig 16680 bp, 9 predicted proteins | sample SiratroredBW_FD_187528 | JGI IMG/M metagenome (GOLD analysis project Ga0209700, IMG submission 187528) | Root nodule microbial communities of legume samples collected from California, USA - Siratro red BW (SPAdes) (version 2) | ecosystem: Host-associated > Plants > Roots > Nodule | place: USA...
AAAAAAAAAAAAAAAAAAAAAAAAAAAAAAAAAAAAAAAAAAAAAAAAAACAAAAAAAAAAGGAAAAATTTTTTTTTTTTTTTTTAAATCAAACCTAACATTTGAAGCTAAAGAAGTCATAACATTCCGATTAGTAATACCAAGATTAATTTTTTCCTAAAAATATAAAACATTAAAATCCATAATTTTGCAGATACTAAGAGTTCTTATTAGAGCTTTCAATTTCCTAGGAACAATACTAGAGTTTTTGAAAGTGCATCAGATCTATCTAGAAGAGTCACATTCAAGTAAGATATAATTGTTCTCTTCAAATATTACAATAACAATAATGATAATCATCAGCTTAGAATTATGTCCATGACAACCTCGATCAATATAATCAACATTAACCTTAAACCAACTATTCCTAAAAATGACTCAATTAACCTATTGAACTCTTATAACATTGAAAGATTCATATATAAATATATTAAAAATGATTTAATAGTTTGTGAGTAGAGAAGTCACACATCGAGAAAAATTATTTTAATGTTTACTTTTCTTGTTATAAAAGAAGCATAATATTTTCTTAGTAAGATACATCAAAATATTCTTTTTCTTTTTTACTTTTTTTAATGTTTTAGTATTTAAGAAAAAAATTAAGAGAGTAAATTAATTTCTTCTTTTAATGTTCTCCTTATAAGAGAGAGTCTTATTGTTTTTTTTTTAGTTAGAAAGAAGGATATTATAATTTTCTTTTCTTTAGCAAAATTACATTATTGCCATAAACATGTTTTTTTAGCTTTTCACCTTTTATTATAGTTGAGATCTTTTATTTTAGTTGAGATCTTTTGTTTTAGTTGAGATCTTTTGTTGTAACTCTTGTACCCAATAGTGGTATCATAGCTTGATTTTTTGTTGTATTATATGTTGTTATTATCACTATAATATTGTTGTAGAAAAATCTATGCTTTTTTATTTCAGATAGTTTAATTTTTCACATCATAAAAGAATTATTCTTGTTAATGGATATAGAGTGTAATAGTATGAAAATGCATGTCTAGGAATCTACTATATAAGAAAATACTTGAAATTTAAGTGTATTCGTTAGTGACCCACTTCTCTTTCTTTAGAACTTACTTCATGCAGTTGTTCATGGTCTATCATCATTGTTCCATTAAGTCGTTTTAAAGTCATGTCAACAAAATATAAGGTAGAGAAGTTCAATAGGAATAATTTCTTGTTGTATAAATTAGAGATGAAGGCAATTCTGAAAAAAGATAATTGTGTATATGCAATTGAAGAAAAACTAGTAGACATCACAGATCAAAGGTGGAAAGAAATTAATGATAATGATATTACAAATTTACACTTAGCAATGCCAAATGCAATTTTATCAAGCATTGTGGAGATGACTACTGTAAATTGAATTTTTCTCATCAAATTGTATGAGGTTAAGTTACTTCACGCAAGAACAGTCTTGAAGATAAAATTTTATACTCTTCGAATGAGTGAGTCCACATTAGTGACAAACCACATCAATGATCTAAACATGTTATTTGTCAAACTTTCAACAGCAAATTCCAACATAGTTGAGAATGAACGTACAAATTTTCTATGTTAGAGTTTACCTTATTTGTATCAATATAAAAAATAACAATATTAATGTTCACATACACTTTGAGCATGCTGTGAGATATATTCTTGAAGAAGAATCCGGGCAAAAAAAAGTAAGGTGGAAAGTTCAACCCAAGCAAAGGTTTTTGACGATGATGAGAGGTAGATCAACAAAACATGGTTATAGTAGGAGTCAAACTCATGGTAGATCAAATTTTTTGAGTAAGAAGTATCTCAAATGCTACCATTATGACAATAAAGGGCATCTAAATAAAGATTGTTAGCATAAGAAGAATGAGGAAAAGAACTTTGAAGTATCAACCTCACAAAGGTGTGTTACAAAACCTCAAAAGACGACATTATTCTCGTGAGTGAAGTAGTAATTAAATCTAATGGTGAAAAACAATTACATGATAGGTGAATAGTGGATTTAAGTGTAACTTGGCAAATTACTTCATACCAAAATTGGTTTTACATTAGTGAACCTATCTAAGGTGGATCTATGATCATAAGTAATGATAATGCCTTAGAGATTGTTGGAATTAGTACTGTCAAAATAAAACTATATAATGATATTTTGTGTGCAATGAAGGACTTGAAGAAAATATTGTCTATTAGGAAAGTAGATAACATCGGGAGTAAGATGCATACTGAAGGTGGAATCCCAAAGGTGGTGAAGGGGAATTTGGTAGTGATGAAAGCAAAGAAAAATGTGAAAAATTTGTATGTGCTTCTGAGAGATACATTGCAAGAAACATATGCAATAGTTGCATCAATAATTCAAGAAGTAGTGATGATGTAACATCATAGACTTGGCCATATGTTAGAGTAAGGTTTGAAAATTCTTGTAGAATATAATCTCTTACCTAGACTCGAAGAGGTTGCTTTACCTTTCTATGAGCATTATGTGGTAAAAGAGCAATATATATTGAAGTTTTTTAAAATAGCTACTAGAAGTAAACATATATTAGACTTGATTCATTCTTATGTGTGGGAAACCATCGTTATTTTCCCTTAGAGGAGAAAAATATTTTCTATCGTTCATTGATGATTATTCCAGGAGATTGTGGGTGTATCCTATCAAAGGGAAGTCATATGTATATCTAGTATTTAAGGAATTCAAAGCACAAATAGAGCTTGAAACTAAGGAATAAATTAAGTGCATCAGGATGGATAATGAAGGAGAATATGTAGATGGAGATTTTTTTAGCATTCTACAAGCAAAATGGTATTGTAGTATAATTTTCTAATCCACATACACCTCGATAGAATGGTTGGTAGAGAAGATGAACATAACTTTTTTATATAGAATGAGAGATTTGTCTCCTTCACTATTAGCCTCTGTTACAACAGAATAAGGTCAAACTATTGTACCTACTACAATAGATTTCAAGAATGATTATATCATCTTTTAGATTTCAAGAATGATTATATCATCTTTTTATGTTATGTGGATGTCATGTTAGTAGTAGGCCTCAATAAAGCTCAAATCTAAGAATTGAAGACACAATTGAATAAGGAGTTTGATATGAAAAATTTGGGAATAGTAAACAAGATTTTAGGTATGCAAATTCACCGAGACAAAAAGGATAGGAAGATTTGACTTTCTTAGAAGAATTACTTATTGAAAATCTTGCAACACTTTAACATGCAAGACTGCAAGCCAATTTCTATCCCATTTCCTATCAATTGTATGTTGTCCTCGAGTTTGAGTCCTAGCAATGAAGTATAAAGGATAGAAATGCCTCAAATATCGTATTCATATAGCATAGAGCATAGTGGTGGAAAGTCTTATGTATGTCATGATCTGTACATGACTAGACATTGCACAGCTAATGAGTGGTTAATAGATTCAAGAAAAATCCTAGTGAAGAGCATTGGAGTGCTATTAAGAGGATTTTAAGATAAATCAAAGGAACCTTGGGTGTTGCATTATATTTTAGAGGATTAGAAATAGTTTTCAAAGGCTATATCGATTCTGATTTTGCAAGTGATCTTGATAAAATGAGATCTATTATTGATTATGTATTTACACTTGCAAGAGAAGCAATAAGTTAGTTATCCAAGTTCTAGGTATACTACGGAAGTTAAGTTTATGGCAGCTACTCAAGCATGCAAGGAAGTTATCTCAATTCAAATGTTAATTGAAGAACTTAGGCACAAGCAACAAAAGCTTGTTGTATATTGTGACAAATAAAGCGTCTTGTACATTGCAAGGAATCCTGCTTTTCATTCTAGGACAAAGCAATAGGTATACACTACCACTTTGATCGAGAAGCAGTAAAGGAAGGAAGTGGAGAATATGCAAAAGATTCAAACCAATGCAAACCTAACAGATGTTATCACAAAATTGGTTAGCATGGGCAACTTTATATAGGTTTGATCCTATTGAAAAAGTAAGCAACATGATGGGAACAAATAAAGAAAATGGTGTGAAGATCAGATTAATTTCATCAAAATCTCCAAGTAGGAGAATGTCAAAATAAATGCTTTCTTTTGAAAAAAATTTGCTTTGGTAAAGTAATAAAAGGAGTAAAATATTTTCTTACATAGACACATCAAAATCTCTTGAGTGAAAAAAAAAATGAGAAAAATTAAGAAATATAATAATTTTTCCTTTAACATTCTACTTATAGTTATTTTACCTATTTTTAAGGATAACTATTTTTACTAAAGGATGTTGACATTCCTTCCTTAAAATTAGAGATAATGGTATTATAAAGTTATTTTCCTTTAATAAAATTACATTATTATTTTTTATTTCTCCTTTTTTATTTTAATTGTAAATTCTTATATTAATTTGGTACTCATTATTAGCTTTGAATAATTACAAACACTTGGTAAAGCATATTCAATGTATTATGTAACCACCATCTTTATCACGGTGGTCAATATTTCTTACTTTCAAAAGTAAACACAATAATAATATGGAAATCAATTTGTTATGTGTGAATTACTATGTCTGTTATAGAAATGAAGATGTATTCATGAATTGAAGATAACATAAACAATCAGTGTGTAGCTAAAATTGTAAGTACTTAAACATGGGATTAACTGGTGTTCTCAGGATTAATTTCGAAGTGTTAAAAACTAACATTTAATATTTAAGTAATGAACGGATATCAATCTTGTACTTAACCTAAGCCTAAATAAGGTCTTACTTAAAATGTCAATATTTTGAGATCATGCATGAATTATGTCGGTAAAAATTTATAAGATTTAATAATTTTCTTACAACTTTATTGAGTGAAGCATATAGTCTTATAAAAAACCATATAGTCTCAATTTTTTCAATCAATTTTTTCACTTGAAATGAAAACTCCAAAATCCTTCTGAATCATTTCTACAAATAGATCGTCAATTTTCAAAGATTCATTTCCAAAAACGAAAATAATCTAAATGAAGCATTCTTTGCAAACATTGAGAATTAGTCGTCGGATTTTTTTGTGTGGGGTATGATGTGCTGCAGATAAACGATGAAGAGAGCAAAGAAAAGATACACGAATAAAAGTTGCATTTGTGTTGAACCTCTATGAAAATACTTTAAAAAGTAAATAATCCAAGCAATAGTTATTTCATATAATTGGTTGCAATTGATTGCTTTGAATTTCAAGTTCTTTTGAGATTTGAAAACTCTCAATTCAACAAAAGGGTTAATATCGTACTTAACCTAATCCTAAATAAGGTCTTACTTAAATGTCAATAAAGTTGGGTCAAATTAAAATATTATGAACTTGCAATAATAAAAATTTTAATGGAAATAATATAGGATATGTTTGGATTTTCTCTCAATTTCAGACATTGGGTTCTATTGAAATCTTTGAGGGAATATGCGTACCACCCTAAACCTACATAAAATATTATAATATTATTTTCAATTTAAAATCTTAAAATGATAAATTTGTAAATGTTTCCTCTTTATATGTTATTCTTCATAGATTGATGCTTTTTTCTGCTTTCTTAATTTGTTAAGAGGGTTCCAAAGAATTGGTGATCACACAAGTAGAAAAAGAGAAAGAAAAAAGAAACTGGAATTTTCCTTCATATATAATTTATTTATTATTTTCCTGTGTTGGCTATCAGTGTCCGAAAGGAATATATAGCTAAGTGAATGGCTTGTGAAATGCATGCTGCCACGGAGTTTTTCTGGCTCTTCTATAACTCATGTTCGTGGCTAATAATTCAACCTAATTTACAGAATCAAATTCAATTTTTCACCTTCAACCATAATTGTGACAACAAATGCAAAATGAAAATCTTATTTTCCAATTACGCTTTTTATACATGAAACTAAATATGAAACATTAATTAAAACACATTGAATGAGTTCAGCTTAAACCTATGATTTATTAGTATGGTTTTTTCTTTAAACCATATTTGAGACAGCTAAAATCATAATTTTCTCATAATTTTTTCTGATAAATAAATTGTATATTAGGGTTAATAGCTTCAGTTTAAATGATTTACTCTTTTTTCTTTTCTATTTGGTAACTATGCCAAATTGTTTAGAGGTCAAATAATTAAGAAGCTTGTTGATGATGAGGGAAAGTAGTTAATTATTTGTGAAGGTTTTATAGAAAGAATACGTTGATCCATCACATTCTTGTATCACAAACTTGTTGATATACAAACATTTATTGAGCCCTAGATATTTTTCATTTAACCATGAACATTATTGGTGAACGTAATTAATATGATGATCGTCATCATGGCCTATTCCTAGCGTCATTTTCCAATATTGATATCTGCTTTTGGTCATAAAATATTAATGATGGTTGGACGTTGCGTTGAAGGACCAAGGTATTCTTTGGTTCACATGTTACTAACCATTGATGGTGATGTGTGCATCGTAGAGCTCCAAAACTTGGTGAATAAATTAAAGCCACAAGGCTTTCACAATCACTTTTGCATCATCACTTGGTTTGATTTGAGGGTTGAATTAAATTACAATAATTAGTGGTGTGAGAGAAATCCCTATATGTGCCATTAATGAAGATTGGAGCTGTGATCAACACTCTCTTGCACACAAATTAAGCACGTAGATGGTTGTGGACTTGGGGGGTCCTCCCAACCCTAATTTTATCTGGAGATAGTGAATTTATGAAATGGTTCAGATAATAATTGATGGGGCTTTGTGTTTTGGCCTTCATAGAGGGTTTGCATATGGTTCATCACCAATCAATGTCACAATAATTTGACAAAAGAAAGTAAATGTTTGGCTTTTTTGTTTCATTTTCTTGCTTGCAAGGAGTCACTCATAAGTGCATGCACAATTTCCTTAGGTTTCAGTTTATGGATAAGATGTGTGTCAACCATAGGCACTAAAAATTTAGGTTTAGTTTTTAGGAGAAGATAATGTTTAATATGATTGGCATTACCTTAAGAAAATGCCTTGCCAAATAACTTAGTTTTAAGTATCTTAAGATTGCCAAATCTAGTGAAAAAGAAAACAATAGTTGAGAGTGATTTCAGTAAAGAAATAAAAAGAATTTAATTTAATTTTAATGAAGTTAGAGAACCAACTAAACTAAGAAAAAATTAACTAATATGCTCACTTAGTAAAAAGGAGTAAATTACTAATATAACAATGAATTTAATTTTTTTAAGGTTTTAATATTTACTTACATATTAATTATCATTTTACAAATTTTATCATCTAAGTTTTTTATCACGCACTTTATTATTACATTTTTCAAATTTTTTTACAGTCTTTATCAATACGTTAATTGTATAACAAAATACGTATGTGTTTCTAACAAAGAATATCGTTTTATCGTCAAATTTTATAAAATAATATCATTTTATTATCACCAACAAAAAACATTAAAATATGTGGAAAAAATTGTGCGATGAAATGTATAATACTTATAAAACTTGATAATAAAATATATGAAAAATCTTGACTGTTAAAATTTGTGAAACAACTATAGTTCAAGGTGAAATAAAATGTTTGCATAAATAGATATAAATTTTTTCTAAATAGCTAAACTATCTCTTAAAAATTTGATGTGTGACATCTCATCCACAAGGACGATAAAACTTTGGTAAAGATGATTTAAAGACTAAAAACAAATGAAAAGTGGTTTTTAGAACACACGAGAAATCTCTTCCAAAAAAGACCATATCATAAACAATCACTTTACTGCTGTAAGCATTTATTATTTCATTTATATAAAATAAATTTAATCATACGTTTATAATTATTATTTAAATTTTATTTAGAGTATTTTAATTGTCATATTTTTGAATTTTACATATTTTACTAATTCATTACATATATAGCATGTACAAGAAAGTTAAAAAAAAAAAAACTAAAACGTGACTGGTATATTACAATTATTACAAAAAAGGAATATTTTGTTTCCTATTTTACTTTTTTTTCTCTTACATCAACATATTAGGAAAAAAAACATTAACATTGGATAAGTAACAATTTGTATCTCCTAATAAAATACCACATTCAAATTTCAATGATATTACTTAGTAACAGCTTCTGATTATAGATAATTAATGTCAAATTACAATAATTAAGTGATTAATCTCACTATGTTACTTTTGTGTCACATCAACACGTTGAAAGTGGTTTCTATTGCTCCAATTTAAAATAGATTTCAATGCATATATATGAACAAGTTCTTTGCTCATATATTCGTGTTACTTTTTGTCTTGTGTTCTCCATTATTGGATTTTGCAGAGGCACCGTCTCCACATTACACCGGTTCAATTTAGCCACGTCTCAGTTCACATTTTGTTAAATGAATAATAACTTTTCACATTCAAGACTTTAAACTTTCCCATCAAAACTTCAAACCTTTCCCCAAATGCTGCACTAATCCAGATTACTGGTTAGAATTGTTTCACTTGTCAGGTTGAAATGCTTCCCTTAAAATAATAAATATTGGGAGGCTTAAATTTTTAAATTTTGAAGATTAAAATTATTTTTTAGCTTTATAATTTCCAACTTTCATGATTTTCACTTTTAACTTTTATTATTAAGTTTAAAATTCAAAGCACAAGTTATTTTTTACTTTTTAATTGAACGTTCAAGAATTGGTAAGGATTGGTTTAAGGGAAAGAAGTGTAAAGATGAGCATGAGGTTCTATTAAGTTTGAATAAAAAGTAAAATATCTAAGTATTCTTTTAGTTTTTTTTAAATCTAAAGTAAATCTTTTTTCTTCTCCAAATACAAAAAATGATCTTTCTTACTCAATAATTTGAAAACAACACTATTAGAAAAAGGATTGATTTAAGGATTAGAAAAAGGATTGACTTGTGAAGTACAGCAATTATTAGGAAATAATCGAGTTAGAGCTGTAGCTATGAGTGCTACAGATGGTCTAAAGAGAGGAATGGAAGTTATTGACACAGGAACTCTCCTAAATGTTCCAGTAGGCGGAGCAACTCTAGGACGAATTTTCAACGTGCTTGGAGAGCCGATTGATAATTTAGGTCCTGTAGAAACTCGTACAACATCTCCCATTCATAGATCTGCGCCTACCTTTATACAATTAGATACAAAATTATCTATTTTTGAAACAGGATTGATTTAAGGGAAAGAAGTGTAAAGAGAGCATTAGGTTTTATTAACTTTGAATAAAAAGTAAAATATCTAAGTATTCTTTTAGTTTTTTAAATTTAAAGTTAATCTTTTTTTCTTCTCCAAATACAAAAAATGATCTTTCTTACTCAATAATTTGAAACCAACACTATTAAAAAAAAAAAGATTGATTTAAGAGAAAGAAGTGTAAAGATGAGCATGACACTATTAAGTTTGAATAAAAAGTAAAATATCTAAGTATTCTTTTAGTTTTTTAAATTTAAAGTAAATTTTTTTTTCTTCTCCAAATACAAAAATTGATCTTTCTTACTTAATAATTTGAAAACAAGACTTAGAAAAATAAAATTTTACAATGGTTAAAAGACAACCATGGTAAACAAAAACATAGTGATAATTTTGTAAATAAATGATAATATATTGTATCGATTAAGTGATAACCGATGTAATAAGAGTTATTTTACATCAGTTGTTACATATTAAATGTAAAAAATGACCCACAAAAATTTTGAAAAGAAAATTAAGTGTGTCACTTATTACACCAATTGTTGCTCCAACCGATGTAATAAAATGATTTTCTACATCGGTTGTGAGCTCCAACCAATGTAGAAAGTGGCACTGTATGCTCCACGTTTTGACGCGGACTTATTATGTCGATTTTTAAAACAATCGATGTAATATATGTTTTTTTTTAACTTAGCATTTTCACTGTTCTTGCTATTTGTATTCTCTCGTACCGCTTGAGTCTCTCTGGTTCTTTTAATTGCGTTCTCTATTGCTTTTTTTTGCATTTTCGAAGTGTGTGGGTTGTTTGTTTAACATGTTTTTCCATTGATGTTATAGGTCATTAGGGATGTCATAGTAGTGATCTTACTTGATGTGTGAGCGTGAGCGTGACTGTCTAATTCTACCTTTACCCCTCACTAATTCTCTTTGCAATAGGTTAACATTTTTGTATAATTTATTAAAAATAGTTAGAAATTTGTTTCTAACCTAATGTTTTTACCAGCAATTTCTTTTAGTGTATATTTCATCATAGAGTTCTTACATTGTATAAATTTACCATATATTTTGAGTTCTCAAAATTTGAGGCGAAAAAACTTCACATGACCATAACTTTTGATATAGAACTCGGATTGAGACGTTCCAAAATTTAAAATTGCTCGAAATGGGATAGTGAATTTCCAAAATTCTATTATTTACTATTTGTTTTTATTTTGTTTTAGTATTTTTGAGCTATTTTTTTTCTATTTCATGTATCTATACTTGTCAAAAAATTCTGAAACTTTTTTTATGTTTTCTTGTATGGATTAGAGATTTATCAACTCAATTTTTTTTATGTTTTCAAAAAATATATATCAATTGTGAATAACAACCGATGTAATAGGGAAGATACTACATCAGTTGAGAGCCACAACCGATGTAATATCTCATTTACTATGATGAAAAATGCGGTGCTGGAGTCAATTGTAGCTCCCAACCGATGTAGTACCTTTTCCTGAGCGCGCTCGAGATTGGTATACTACATCGGTTCTAGAATTAATGTAGAAAGTTCGGAACTTTCTACATCACTTGCATCAACATCGATTCTGAAAGTAATGTAGAATATCTTCTAGAACTGATGTAAAATGTATTTTTTTCTACTAGTATAATATTTTTTAGTTGCTTATATAACTAATTAACAATTTCAAATAACTTTTTTACTAAAATTTATTTTAGCCTTTCATTTTTATCCTCTACTATAAAAATCCCATGTTTCATTTTCTTTTAAAATATATACCAACTATGTATACATAATTTGGACTAAACTTTTCTTTTTTCAAATTAGAAAGACTCAAATGAACAATTTTAAGTTTGAAGAACTAAAAAGTAAACTTAACCTAAACTTAAAAGATTGTAAATATATTTAAATTGAAATAAAATGAATAAACTTTTGTTTTTTCAAAAAAAATAATTTTTTAATTTTTATTTTTCTAAAATAATAGTGCAACCTTGTATAACTACTATAATATCTATTTTTTATATTAATTATAAGAGAATTTTAGAGTTTATTTTCTTAGGATCAACCTTGTGTCCTCTCTCTCGTTTATTTTTTCTTCAGAATCTTACATTTCCCTCAACTCACACCATAAATTTTTAATGTTTTCTTGCAAGTATTGTTAGATATGTGAAAAACACGAATAACACAAGAAAGTATAGTTAAATTATGTTTTTAAAAATTTTACAAATTTTCACATGTTTTGTCTAATATTGTATAGTCAAACGATAGATTTTGTATTTGGTTAAATAAATCAAAAAAATTCAAAAAAACGATTTAAATAACTCATATTCGTTTAATTAGTACAAACTAAATAATATGCAATATAAGATATCAAAGGATGAAGGATTACTCAATATTTTATATTGGTTCATTTGTAGCAGTAAACTATGTCTAGTTATTGACTAATCAATCAAGTTCTACTACGTAAAATATCATTGTGAAGTAAACTCAAGTATTCTTTTAACTTCCAACCACTTCTGGTTGATCCCATTCAAGTATTATTTCCACAAATCACTTATGTCTTAACTTGTTATTCTTTCACCCAACCATTCTTGGCTCAACCCAAATATTCTCATACAAGTCACTCCTAGCTTAACCTAAGTATTCTTTTACAAAATCACTCATGACTTAAGACAAAACAATGTCTTTGTGATCAACAAATCATGTTTTTCACTCACTAAGGAAGGTAGTATCTTTTGACCAATACAATGGCTTATGCTCTCTCAACAAGTTTGCTACGATGAACATAAACAATATTCTTACAAGACATTTAGGGCACATAAGAAAATTTAGCAGAGTTTTAGCTTTTGCAACTTGTGACTATTCTTTATTTTTCTTCTCTTCGAAGCATGTCTTTATATAGGCTTAAAAAAACTACTTGTTACATTCCCTTATCTACGTATTGAATAGCTTTGAACTCACTTGATTGTCTTCGTTTTCCTTCTCTATCGTCTGGTGAGCTTAAACGTTGAGAATAATTTAATGTGTTTTATGCAGTATTAATTTCTCTTCTCTTTTTCACGCTATCTCGAATAATTGGTAGTATTTATCTATCCTGTATTAGAACCTGCTACACCAAACAATAGTAAAAATACACATTGTATAGGATAAAAAAAAAACTAAGCTAGGGTTAAAAGTAGCTTGTGTTAGGAGAGTTGTCGAACATTTCAGCTTTAGATCCTAAGAAATATTTGAATAAAGCTTTTAATTGGGCCGAATCTCTTTGATGATAAACAATGAAGAGATTCTCTGTGTCAAAGACTTAAGACTTAAGCTTCAGGAATATTCTTTGAGTTTATGTAAGCTTAAAGTCTTAGAGTGTATTTGTCGTCTAATAATCATTCATCACATATCAGACGAAATGGGTATCCACTTTGTGCTCTTATCGTCTATTAGACGAAACACTTGCATGATTTGCTCTTTTTCTTCTAGTGTCTATTAAACACAACTTCATACTTTGTTTGTTTAAACACTTAATCAAAATCACAGAATGTTAGACTTTTATTCTATTAAGTCATTTCCTCTTACATTCTCTCTAGCAGTAATATTTCCTGTTTTTACTTAAGTTTCTGATTCCTCCTTTTTAAACCATCATTCTTCTCCAATGGTGTCTTCCTCCTCCCACCATTGTCACTTTCAAGTTAGCTATGTAAATTTATTTCTTATTTTATTTTATGTTATTTTATTATTTTATCTTTGTACGAAATTGAGGCCACAAAGATTAAATTGGAATTATGATCTCTTTTTTCATCTATTCCAGGTGGTGGTAACATTATAACGAATTATAACGAAAGTCCTTATACCTTTATATTTTGATGGTGTTTACAATGAAAGTATAAATGTTCTTATTATGCTACTTTTATGAATATGAATTATGTCTCTTTTATGCATCAGTTATCTATCTCACTTATGCATCAAATATAACTCACCCAAAAAGCTCTCTACATTTTGTAATCAATATATAATGTACAAAGTAACGTAATGTTAAAATCTCTATTTTAATAATCACTATTTTGATTTTTAGTATTTTTTTTAATATTTCTTTTAGGGATTCTTAAAAAAACTTTATTTCCTTCAACACTTACTATAATATTATTATATTAAAAATTAAAATTAAAATTTATAGTTTCAGAAAGATAAAAAACAAAAAAATATAAAAAATATAAAAATATATACTTCTTTTTATAGATTATAAATATTTTTTATACATATGAGAAATATAATATTATTTAAAAACGAGAGTAATTTATAAATAACTTCATCCTTTAACTTAGTGTGATATATTTTTAAGACAAAATTATAGTGAAGTTATGTAACATCAAAATAGATAATATCTTATATGTATATCATTGTCACAAAGTTAATATATATATATATTCACACCATTCTAGCACCTTAATCAAGGATAAGTATGATACACTACAAAATCTCTCATTTTGAAACCAAAATTAATGATAATTTATAAACCTTCATTTTTTTTAATTCATCCAAATATCTTTTAATATGCCAAAATTACCAAACTTTAAAATGTAAAACAATAGTCATCACAATTATAATCACGACCATTTATTAATGATATTAATAGTAGTAGTTATAAATATTATATATAATTTTCTTGGAATAGGTTGAAATGTACGATAGAAAAGAATCGGAGTAAGAAAACATTTTTTTTACGGAAAAGTGAAAAATATTTTTTAACTTTCAAATTGAGTTAAAAGGACAGATTTTAATTTAAAAGCTACTTCAACTAAATTGAACGTATTTTATTTAAAAAAGTCCATTGCATGATGTGAAAACATTGAAATCTAAGAACATCCAGATTCTCAAAGTCAAAGTAAAGTAAAATATTCTTCTTCGTGACATTATATTTAATTGATTTCCACATCACACTCTGTAGTCTTCCTTTGTTTAGCTTTCCAAGTCAACTAAGTTCACCTAGTTATGAGAAGTTCCATTCTAGAATTTGGGGGCCAAACATTTTCCAACTAATAATAACCTTTTGAACACATTTTAAACTATTAACACAGACAATATGAATCTCAACTAATATAATATTATGATAAATTAAACTAAGATTTGTATATTTATACTACAATAATTTATTTATAATATAAAATTGAGAAGGGTTTTAGAATATAGTTTAATCGTGGATTGCTTTATAATTAACAAATAATAATGTTGAATAACTATTTAAAAGTAATATCTCATATTTCACATAATCTTAGACGTTACTTTTAAAATAGTTATTAATTTAACGGAGACATTGATTCAAAATATAATGATTTAGTTATGCTGAATTAATATTGATACAATAATAATAACAATAACAATAATAATAATAATAAATAAATAATCCATAAAATGATATGAAATAAATATAATATCATAATTTTACAACAGAAAAATACATTATTTTACAAATTTTAAAGATCCAAAGTACTTATAATGATTTAAAATAAATATATTAAAAAAATATTAAAGTTTAAATTTCAATAAAATACAACAACATCCATCAATAATAGCGACTTTATATCTAAAAGATAAAAGAAAAATTAAAAAAAATACGAAATTGTAAAAATCAAGAAATAAATTTATAAATGAATATAAATAATATTATGTTTCATAAGCAAAATAAAAATAATTAATAAAATAATGTATACATATTTATAAGAAATTATTAAAATACTTTATAAAATTAAAAAAAAATTTAAACCATCCTTTCTTCTGAATTTTACCTATTCTGAATTTATTTTATTTCTTAGAATTAAAGAAGGATGACCAAGTTGGAATATAAGTCACCGATTCTATTTAGTCTACCCTTTTGAATTTATATTAGTTTTGGCATTTAAAACTTTTCTTTATCTTCAATGTCTTGTGTCTAGTTAACTCCTATAATTCAATTCCATGCTACATCAAGGCAACAAAATATTGTATTGCAGAGACTTTAGATTAATTAATAGTTCTTTTATTAAGAAATAAAAGCAAATTAAATGTCACAATCATAGCCAACCAAAGTGGTTGGAATTATTGAGCGAAAGAAAGATTGAAATGAAACTTTCAAAGAGACATAGCAAAGTGCAGCCCACATCCACCACAAGTGCCAACATTTCCATAAATATTATATTTTCTCATAATTTTTTTACTTACTACTCAAAGTATTTAATAAAATTAGAATTAAAAATATATTTATTTTAAAAATAGAAAACGCATTCATTTTCCTACTAATAAAAAAATGAGGTAGAAAATATAGAGTTGTTTTTTTTAATAAAAATGTAATCATTGATTTATTATTATATCTTGAATTTTATCGTTCAATTTCTTTTTCCATATTTTGCCATCATCTTTAACATGTTGTGAAAATAATTTTAAGTAAAATCAAAACAACATTAATTTATTTAAATTCTATACAAAAATAAGATGATTTTGACGTGGTTTTTTTTTTTTAAATTTTCCTATGATGTGTTTAACATGTGGTTATATATTTCACTATTAATATAATATACAAAAAAATTAAAAGTATTACGATAAAATATGAAAAAAATAATCAATTTGAAAAATTAACATATAGTAATAAAATATATTTTAAGTATTTAGTTACTGAAACAATTACGAATATCATGTTTGGATGTGAGGAGAGAAATAAAGAGAATGAAAATTTGAGAAGAATAAATATATAAAAAATAAAATTGAACGTTAGAGTAGAGATATGTGAAAAAAAAAGTAATTTTTTAAAAACTATATAATTTCATTAATTTGGTCGGATATTAGATGAAAAATAAAAAATATAAAAAATAATAAATTGGATCTCAACCATTTCTTTTTAAAAAATAAATAGAATGAAAATTGAGAAAAATAAATATACAGAAAATAAAATTGAATGGTAGAGTAGAAATATGTAAAAATAAATATTTTTTTTAAAACTACATAATTTCATTAATTTGGTAGGATATTAGAAGAAATATAAAAAATAATAAATTGGATCTCAACCGTTTGTTAAAAAATATTTCTTCTTTATTCTCTTCCCGCTAAATACATTATATTTTCTTCTACCTAAGAGTCAATTAACTTCTATTTCCACACACTTTTCCTAAGTCCTCAGTCAAGAAAAAAAATATATAATCTTGACTTAATTTAGTTAAATTTAACATATAATTATGATTGAATGAGACAAAATAATGAAAATAATTCACCCAACTAAAAATTAACAAACATATAATGATGTGAGATATAAGTATCTAATTGAAAAAGAGATTGAATATTTTTTTTTTAATTTTTTTTTTTCAACTCAAGTTGTGGTTTTCCCTAAGATTGATGTAATCTTATGTTCCAATTATTGGCTCCCTTTGCATTAAAAAAAGAAAGGGAAACAAACGTGGCATGTTTTGCATTTAGTACGATACCTTTCACTTAATTATTGGTAGCATAATATCTATATGCGATAATATATATATATATATATATATATATATATATATATATATATATATA
>Ga0209700_106973_pt1 | contig 16678 bp, 9 predicted proteins | sample SiratroredBW_FD_187528 | JGI IMG/M metagenome (GOLD analysis project Ga0209700, IMG submission 187528) | Root nodule microbial communities of legume samples collected from California, USA - Siratro red BW (SPAdes) (version 2) | ecosystem: Host-associated > Plants > Roots > Nodule | place: USA...
TTGGAACTATTTACAAATTATCAGGAGAAAAGAGAATAAAAACTGTGAACTACTTGCCTGAAATCACAACTACATGTTTAATAAGTTAGCTTGGTTTAATCCTCAATTTATTACAGCCAAGATAGTTTGAGTTGCTTCAGATGTCTTTGCATTATAAGGTCATCAATTTGGAAATTCCAGAGAAATGATGTACAACTTGGAAATTATAATGTTACAGCCAAGATAGTTTGAGTTGCTTCAGATGTCTTTGCATTATAAGGTCATCAATTTGGAAATTGTCAAATGCTGTAAATTTCACCCCAGCCAGGGAGAAATGATGTACAGCTTCAATATGCAAACACAGCAATAAGGAAATCTCTAACAAAATCTTTTTAATTGTTGGCATTAAGGCTCAGTTAAATTGGATTGTTATCAAACAAACTCTGAAGTAGAAATATCTTTCTGGAATCCACCTGATAGAAAGAACTATTAGGTGCACTTGGGGTGACATAATCCTTAAGCTTCACTTATTTCCCACTTTAATTACCAACTGTCTCATAAAGGATGTCTTTCCAATAAATCTTCTTGACCATTGCCACAAAAAAGTCATTAATAACATTCTATGTCAAAAACTCTGTAGGGTCTTGAATATGTAATAAATCTCAGTCACTTGAGTAAAGGACAACAATAGCACTATGCGACTGAGAAAAAAATAATGAGTGGTGGAATCAAATATAGTTTAACCTGGCTTATTTCACCAAAGAGTGCATGGCACTAACTATGCCTCATAAGGATATCTTCCTCTCTGATATAACCTCTATTAATCATAGCTACCACGAATGTCAAAAATTAAATTCATATTTATTCAATATGAAGTATAAGTACATTTAGACTCTACAAAGTGTAACTATATATTTTGTATAACATACATAATTATTTATAAAGAGAAGTTCGAACTTATTTACCAATTCAAGTTAAATTGTAACCATTTCTAGGGATTGATTTTTTTTTTTCAATACTCTTTTACCTCTTTTGACCCTTTGCATTCTTCTTTTTCATTAAACAGTTTTTCAATTTCCATGTACTCTTAATCATGAACAAAAGTTAAAAATGTTTTTGTTATGTAATTATAACAATTAGTAAAAAATAAATTATTATTTATTGTGCACACTTTATTATAATTTATTATAATTGTATTTACGCTTTATAACTTTTATTGCTTTGATATGAAATAGAAATTATATTTATGGCTGAAATTTGGTATATTGTGAAATGAAATTCCATTTTTTTTTAAAAAGACATATATTACATTGATTATGATCATAATTGATTTAGTACATTATGACCTAAACCAACTTAGATGAGGGTATCTTCAATCAAGCGATGTATTATACCCTCTATCAGTTGCGAGACTAAATCAATATAATAGGAATTTTTTAAAAATAGATTCATAATATCGATATAATATCTACCTCTTATATCAATACAAATATTTTAATTGAGTATTTGACATCGGTTTCTTATACTAACCAATATACTTTTCCTGTATATTATATTGGTTATTGAACCAATGTAAAATGTTATAAAATAATTTATATCAGTTTTGCAACTAAAATAAGAGATATTTTTTTAGTGAATATTTCAATTTCATTTTTATTTTCATTTTTATGTTATTGGAGAGAAAATTGTGTTCATTCTAATCAATATGATTTTAGATTTTGTTAGTTATTGTTTTGTCCTCATAAATTCTAAAATTATTATATTTTTTTATTTGTATTGGAATTTATGATCATTTAATATCTATTTATATTTTCCATTTTGTAATATGTGTGAAATGAAGACAAAATATGTGAAGTAATTCAGAGAGGGTCAAAATGATACAATAAACGCAAGCAAAAAATGTTTATTGATACAGTGGCTGAATTTTACATTTAACATCAATAATTATCATAAAAAAATATAAATATACATAAATATAAATATTCGGTGATTTAAAATTCAAATTTATTTCAAATAATAGTAGTTATAATAATTGCTATACAATTTATCCATTTATTGAGGAAATTATTACATTAAAGATGATATTCCTTATCACATTTAATGTAATAATTTCATATATATATATATATATATATATATATATATATATATATATATATATATATATAAATATATATATATATATATATATATATATATATATATATATATATATATATATATATATATATATATATATTATAAAAATATGAAATTCATTAAACATTTCAAGATCACAAATACCTAGTTACTATATTGAATATGTTAAACACACTAGAGACATAATTTTTAGTTTGTAAAATGGTATCTGATCTAGGCAATATAGTAGTAAGTATTTGTAGTCTCTTAATCAGTTGATATTTAATAAATTTTTTGGTGTATTAAAAATTTTTCAAAACTAATCAAAAGAAATGATATAATATAAAATTATATAAATAAATAATTTTTAAGGCAGGTAAAGTAAAATTTATAATTTATTAAGTATTTGATCGAAGAAAATAATTTATTAAATATTGAAGAAAAAATAAATAATATAATGAAAACAAAAAACTAAGCCTTATAATTATTGTATTTTATATTCCATAACTTAATTGGATACTTTAAATCTAGAAAGTGTAAATATATTTGGCATATTATAATATATTCTAAACATAATTATTTATAAAGAGAAGATTCGAACTTATTCAAGTTACTCCATAACCATTAATAGGGATTGATTTTTTAACAGTATTTTTTTTTTAAATGTTCTTTTACCTCTTTTTACCCTTTGCATTCTTCTTTTCATTAAAAAAATTTTAATTTCCATACATTCTTAATTATGAATAAAAGTTAACAAAGTTTTTATTATATAATTATAACAATTAATACAAAACAAATTATTATTCTTATACATACTTTATTATAATTGTTTTTATTATATTTTAATAATTACTTTATATTATGAAAATAGTTATATCAATTTCTATTCACACATTACAAATTACAAAAAAATGCAACACGATCTTCTCTCCTCATTTTTATTCAAATGTGTGTTAGCTTTCAAATCTTATTTCAATATGTGAGTACGAATCACAAAACTATCTCCCACGCCAAGCGAATTGACAAAACTACCTCGATTTTATATGGGAGTTACTCCCCCTAAAACAACGTTCTTGAAAAGGAAAAGGGAATGAATTGATATGAGCCTTAGCACCACCACAGAAAAAGGAAAGTAGTTGATACACATCCTAAACAAAAACAAAATTAGTATATCGAATAAATGTACGAGTATTCAAATAACAAAACATCATGTTATGGGTTGTCTCTTATCTCATTCTTGTTAATCTTTCTCCGGTGTTTTTCCTTTACATTCTCTCATCACATCACTATCATATCAGTAGGGTTTGAATGTGAGTAATCTTTTCCCAGTCTTCACCTCCTTCTTTCTGGCAACGCTGTTTCAGCAACGGACAATTGTTTAAATGAAGAAATGAAATTGATTTGGGAAGACCCTCTTCCGGTAAGCTTTGGAGGTTGGGGCAGTCACAAATAACCAGTACTTGGAGAGAAGATAGTTGGTAGAGACCCTTGTAGTCCAGTTTCTCTAGATTTGAAGTACCGAAGATGTACAGAGAAGTAAGAGAGAGTGGAAGCAAACCTTCATCTGGAAAACATTCTGCATCCACTTTGCCAATCCACAAACTTTTCAAAGAACAAGTGTCTCCCAAAGCTCCTTTCAGTGAGCCAAGAAGTCTAGAACAATTCTTGAGTCTCATGAGTCTCATGTCATTGAGATTTGATGGCAAACCTCCTTCAGGGAAGGACTCAAATCTTGGACAGTCTTCTATGTGTAGCTCCGTGAGAGATGGAAGCATCATATGCATGTTTGCAGGCAATGATTCTAATTTAAGGCACTCTGTGATCCTCAGATCGTGGAGATGAGTATGAGCGTGATCCAGTGGAATCATCTCTAGATTAACAAACCCACTGAGCTCAAGCGTCTTTAGCGTTGGGAAGAAATCAAGTGGAAAGGTCCTTAGAAAACACAGTCATCACTGGTTGACTTCAGGGTTGAATTAATTTGCAAGCATTCCATGTTGTGCTCACCCATTCTCACCCTTTTCATTGTACCCGATTCCAACTGCAGCTTTCCACGCTCTTGTGGACGTAATTCTAGAGCACAGACCATCAAAGCTTCTAGTTGTTCGCAGTGAGAAACTTCTAGTTTCTTTAAAGCAACAAACTCTGGTAGGTGTCCTTTCAGCTTCGGACAATATCTTATGGAAAGCTCTCGTAGACATGGAAAAGCACCTGTCACAGCTCGGCACTCCCACTCTTCCCATTTACTCATAAAGGAGAACTCCAATGTTTCAAGGGATTTAAATGAACAAGAGTTATTCCCATGAAAATCAGCTTCAATTCTCAATATCTCACCAAACCCTGAAATCACCAACTTCTTCAAAAATGGTAAAAGACCAAGCGGAGGTAAACGTTGGCAACATTTACAATTGTAGAACGCTATCGACACCAGATTGGGTAATGAATTATTGAGTAACCAATTTGGAAATTGTTTACCAACATAGTTCCATATTGACAACTTCTTCAACTGTTTTGAAGGTCGAAGATTCTCAATTACATCTCCAGCTTTTCTTGAATCACCAGAGGATTTGTCAATGAAATTCCATTCTAACCCTAGCTCCACAAGGTGTGGTTTGTTCTTCAAATCGGCTTCTAATGCATCGGAGGGACTCTCAATATTGTCCAGCTCCACAATTGAGAGACTTCCATGAATATTGAGTTCTCCTAATTGCTGAATACTGAATTTCTTACTTTTCTCAACGTAAAACGAACTCATCCGTACTTGGAGATTCTTCAGTTTTCCCAAACCTGGGGGCACATTTTTCACTCCAGTATTTATGAATTCAAGATAACACAAATTGTCCAGTTCATGCAAATATGAGGGAAGTTCCTTTAATCTTCGACAATTGTTCAACTTCAGTATTTGCAACTTGTAGAGTAAACTTATTGAGTCAGGTAGGTTTTCTACGTCAGTATTAGAGAGATCTAATGAACGGAGATGCTTAAGATTTCCTACAGATTTAGGCACCTCTTCAAGTTTTTTACAATTCAACAAAGATAAGACACGTATAAACTTAAATTTGGAGAACAAGTCTTCTATCGACATCTTGCAAGACCAAGACCTACACCAAAACGAATTCGTTTTCCAATCTGTAGGTATAAATGTATGCAACTTTTTAGTATCATTCAAACTCCCAAACCCATGAAAATATTCAGCACGAGTGGTTGAAAATGAAAAATGACGTGTTGTTTTGGGTATACCTTTTGGTCCATCAACTCCAAACCTCATGCAGCTATCTTCACAAACATATTTTGCCAAATCATTAAGAAGGTCATGCATGATAAAACACTTTTCCTCTTCGTTGCCGGTTTGTTGAAAGAAGGACCAAGATAATAGATCATTGAAATATTGTTCACCAACTTCTTTAGGACTATTTTTCTGTAGAGGGCTTTCTAGAAAATTTTCAGCCATCCACAGTTGAATTAGAAACTCCTTGTCAAACTTATAACCTTTGGGAAACAACGCACAAAGAGCATAGCATTTCTTAAGATGAGAAGGAAGGTGGAGATAACTCAGCCTTAAAGCAGGGAGAACATCACTTTCATTTTCTGAAAAATCCCATATCTCACTTTTCATAATGCTTTCCCATTCCCAAAAGGATGATTTATTGTGTAATAGACTTCCCATTGTTTTCAAGGCTAAAGGAAGTCCATTACACTTTTCAACTATCTTCTTACCAATCTTCAAGAAGTCTGGATCTGGTTGAGGATTAGCACTTTGGAATGCATGTTTTGTAAACAAATCCCAGCAATAATCTGTTCTTAACACCTGCAGGAGATGCTTTTCTGATCGCATGGTAACAGCAACCTTCTCACTACGTGTAGTGACAAGAATCCTACTGCCTTGACCTCCGAAAACCAGGGGCTTCTGCACATCTTCCCATTTAGATTGTCTTTCGTTCCAAACGTCATCCAAAACAAGAAGAAATTTCTTTCTCATAAAGTTTTCTTTCAGTCTTCTCTGCACCACTTCCTGCGGTAGACTATGATCAGCTGAACCAGTAATTGTGTCAAGAATTGCTCTTGATACATTGAGAACATCAAATTCCTGTGGAACACTGATCCAAGCTTTAATATCAAATTTACCTTCAATTATTGGGTCATTGATTACATGTTGGGCGAGTGAGGTCTTACCCAACCCACCCATCCCGACTATAGAAAGTATAGATAGTTGATTGTGAGTGTCAGATGTGAGCCACTTAAGGACAAATTCTTTATCATCATCTCTGCCATATATAACAGTTTCATTTGGCAGAGATGTATATGTTAATTTACTACCTGATGCTGATCCAGCCCCAACACCATTAGCCGTTTTCAAACCTAGAAAATCGCTTTGGGTTGCAAGATCTTCTAGGTCCTCAATGACTTGTTCCATCCTGGATTCAATTTCATTTTCAAAGAAACTGACAAAAGTAGATTTGAGGGAATTCCACACCTTGTTAGTAGCAGTCTGAGACTCAGCTTCCAGTTGACTTTTGGAGAGTTCATAATCTATTTCATCCAAGAGATCTTCTGCATCAAGCACAACATCTTTGGCTTTGAGAAGCCAATCTCTCACACGTGGATATGTGAACTGCTTTTGTTCTGCATCAAAAGCCACAACATCAATGGCTAGTAGCTTCATCTTCAAGTCGCTGAGTCGCTTCTTATTGTGTTTTCTTCCACGAAATAAGTCCACAAAACGGGAAGCCAAGGTGTCAATAGTCCTCTCGATGAAAGTAGAAACAAGAGCACCGGTGACCATTTCTACTGCCATGGTAAGAATAGGAAAGCGAGTGGATGAATGAAAATGATCAATCTACAGTGAAGCTAACACATTTGATTCGGTGGAGTGCAATGGAAACAATAGCCTTTATGGTTCGTCATCATCAACCAATAGGCAAAAGTCTTTGAGAATTATTACGTGTTTTATATTGAATAGGTGTACGTCAGTAACAATGAATGAATGAGTGGTTACGATAAAGTCAACTTACATAACCTTTTTTATATATTTTATTACGTATTTTATATTGAATAGGTGTACGTCACTAACCATTGATCAATTTTAATAGTTATATATTTTATTCTTTAATGATCGACTAACATTTTTGTAACTGTTATAGTTAACCTGATGTTACAATAGGTAATAGTGGATTCATCTTACTGTGTACCTATTACAAATTACAAAAAATGCACAAGGTCTTATCTCCTCATTTTTATTCAAATCTGTGTTACCTTTCAAAATCTAGTTTTCATTTCAATATGTGAGTATCAATCACAAAACTATGTCCCACATCAAGCGAATTGACAAAACTACCCGTAAAACAAGGTTCTTGAAAAGGAAAAGGGAATGAATTGATATGAGCCATGACACTACCACCGAAAAAGGAAAGTGGTTGATACACATTCTAAATAAAAACAAAACTAGTATACCGAGCAAATGTACCAGTATTCAATTAAAGAAACAACATCACTACTCTATATACACGTATTGGATGTGAGCAATCTTTTCCCAGTCTTCGCCTCCTTCTTTCTGGTAACGCTGTTTCAGCAACGGACAATCGATTATTTCAAGATATGAAATTGATTTGGGAAGACCCTCCTCTGGTAAGCGTTGCAGGATGGGGCAAACCCGAAGAACCAATCTTTTGAGAGATGAGAGTTGGTAGAGACCCTTACAATCTAGTTTCTCCAGATTTGGACTACGAGAGATGGTCAGATAAGTAAGAGAGAGTGGAAGTAAACCTTTTATCTGGAAAACATTCTACATCCACTTCAATCCATAAACTTTTCAAAGAAGAAGTGTCTCCCAAAGCTCCTTTTAGTGAGCCAACAAATCTAGAGCACTTAATGATTGTCAGATCCTTCAGATTTGATGGCAAACCTCCGTGTAATGACTCAAGTCTTGGACAGTTTAGTATCGATAACTTTGTGAGAGATGGAAGCAGCATATGCATGTTTTCAGGCAATGATTCTAATTTATGGCACTCTGTGATCCTCAGATCCCGGAGATGAGTATGAGCGTGATCCAGTGAAATCATCTCTAGAGCACTGCGCATCAAAGCTTCTAGTTGTTGTTAGCGAAAAACTTTTAGTTCCTTTAAAGCAACAAACTCTGGTAGGTGTCCTTTCAGCTTTGGACAATCTTTTATGGAAAGCTTTCGTAGACATGGAAAAGCACCTGTCACAGCTTGGCACTCCCACTCTTCCCATTGACTCATATCGGAGAACTTCAATATTTCTAGGGATTTAAACGAACAAGAGTCATTTCCATGAAAATCAGCATCAATACTCACTATCCCATCAAGTTTTCTAATCTCCAAGACCTTGAGAAATGGCAAAACTCCAAGGGGAGGCAAGCGTTGGCAAGATTCACATTTTTCCAACCTTAAGTACACCATATTCCACAATGAATTTTCTAATAACCAATTTGGAAATTGATTGCCACCATAGTTATATATTGACAACTGCTTTATGTTTTTGGATGGTTGCAGATTCTCAATTACCTCCTCTTCTTTTTTTGAATCAATAGATTTCCTGTTCCTTTTCCATCGCAACGTTAGATTCACAAGGAGTTTTTTATTCTTCAGATCCACTTCTAATGCATCCAGGGAATTCTCAATATTCTGCAGCTTCCCAATTGATAGACTTCCATCAAGGTTGAGCTCTCCTAGCTGTTGAATACCAAACTCCCTGCCAAGGCCCACATTAAAGGAATCCGTTGCTACTTTAAGATTCTTGGTATTTTATTTATGGTTATATGAGTTGGTCCTAGTTGATGAAAGTTAGGTTCCTTAACAAAGGTTATCATCATACTTTACCATTTTGATGTGATCTTTAGAACGATAAGAGGATCTTTTGACTAAGTTAAGAAATGTCAAGGAACTCAAGATCCGTGAAAGAATAAAAGAAGGTCACAAAAACATAAAATTTCACGGGTTCAAATTCACATTACTCAAATACAAAGAAGAAACGAGCAAAAGTTGTAAAGGAAATAACATAAATAAATTAAGGAAAAAGTATTGTGAACTGACCCTTTTTTAAGAGACTTCTAAAGAATAAGTGTAACAAGAATTTACAGTTTAAAAAAGCTTTTAGTACAACACTCTCACGTGATCTATAAAATAGAAAGAATTTGATTCAATATTTAAAGTAATTTTTACAAGGGAACAGTTATATAAAGAATAAAGAATGTCAGGGCCAAAAAGCATGAAGAGTCAATCTCCGTGTTTAGAAGAAAGAAATCGTGAATATAAACATATCCCTAATTAAATTAATGATTGTATTTTACTAATGATATGGCTAACACTTAGTTTCTAATCTGTATTGCAATGCAGTATCTTATTGCTTCTGATAATTCCTTTTAACAGTTAATTGGTAATGTGTTGATTTTGGTCTCCCAATTCCGAAGGAATCGTTGATGGAGAATTGGGCACACATTATCTGCAGTATTGATTTAAAGGAGCAAATGGTCAGGGTTTAGCTATTTGTGTTAGCCTCTACTGTCCCCATTCTCCATGCAGTGCTTGAAGATGGTGCCTTACAGGTGTTCGATGAAATGCAACACTGACTGCATGAAAATTATTAAGATCACAGATAAAAAATGGATAAAGTAGGCTCAACTTTTCTGGATATTGGATCAAACAATTTATGGGCCTTTGATTTGCAACTTACTCCTATATGTTTGAAGTGAATTCATCACCTCTCTCTATTTCCAAACAAGTAATATATATATATATATACCAACTTCTTTTTCAACACAGGCCTTGAAGTTTTTAAACATAAACACTGCTTCTGTAAAACTTTTTGTTACTATAAGTCCACGTATGTTTATATATGAAAGTTGAAGTTTGTTTGATGCTCTCTACAAGTTTTTCTTTTGCATACAACTTCTTTATCTTGAGTCAAGAAATCATTCATCTTCATTTTTGTCTTGAGATCAACATAATCCATTACAAGAGCTCCTCTGCTTCCTTCACTTCACCGACCACCTCTGCAAAATTTACATTTTTCTCAGTTAAAACTTTCATATCGATACTGCTTTCTTGCACAGAAAGAAGTCCAGAACTTGAGGAGAAGCCAGCCTGACAAATGCAACCTGAAGGAAAGCAGAAAGAAGAGCACCACCAACCAATTCTGCAGCCATGGTAGGAATTCAGAAAGGGAGAGGAGTAGATGAATGAAAGTGCAGCTAGTGGCAATGGCTCGGTGCAGGTTAATATTCTGACAAAATGAGTGATCATGACGTGTTTTATGAATATTTGCTCTTCTTTAGTGCTGCTGGCCATAATTTTTTCTCTTTGATTCCCAATCAATCAATAATAATGGTCAATTTTGGAGCAAACTACTCAATAAATAAACCCGAATGACATGACATTGCGTGTATATATTGTATATGACATAACATAACTTGTTATCTATGGGCTCTAAATTATGATAGTCTCGTGAAAGAGTACAAAAAGATCATATACTAGAGAATATCTGGTGCAAGTTTAGTTTGATTGTTTACCATCTACCCCTTGTATTTTAATAAACTGTGTTCTTTTAACAAAATTTTCTTATCCTCTATTTTTTTATATAAAGATATGTTATACTTTTTATCGTACAACGCATTAGACGTGCCTCTACGTATAGAAGTTTCTATTGTAATACAGTACTGTCTTTCTTTCGTTATTGTTCTTTTCATTATTTTGTTTTTGCGAACCCAACATAACTGCATCTCATTCCATATATGTAATTAGATTATAGCAAACTGTAATGCAGCAGCTATATTGTTGTATATCAACGTAAGATGGATGTAGCTTGGTATTATACTAACAAATTTGGGAAAAAACAAACTAAGCAAATGCGGCAATATTGAAAAAAAAAAAAAAATCACTACCATATACACAGGGCTTCAATGTGCGCAATCTTTTCCCAGTCTTGGCCTCCTTCTTTCTGGCAACGCTGTTTCAACAGGGGACAATTGTCTATTTCAAAATCTGAGATTGATTTGGGAAGATCCTCCTCTGGTAAGCTTTGGAGGTTGGGGCAGTCACAAAGTGTCAGTATTTTGAGAAATGAGAGTTGATAGAGACCCTTGTAGTCCAGTTTTTCTAGATTTGGACAATCATGAATCATTAGAGAAGTAAGAGAGAGTGGAAGCAAGCCTTCATCAGGAAAAGATTCTGCATCCACTGATTCAATCCGCAAGCTTTTCAAAGAAGGACTGCCTCTGAAAGCTCCTTTCAGTGAGCCAACAAGTCTAGAAGAGCACTTACTGATTCTCAAATACACCAAATTCGATGGCAAACTTCCATCAGGGAACGACTCAAGGCATGGACAGTCTTCTATGTGTAGTCCCGTGAGAGATGGAAGCAGCATATGCATGCTTCTAGGCAATGATTCAAATTTAGGGCAATCTTTGATTGTCAGATACTTCAGATGATTATGGACGAGACACTGTGAAATCCTCTGTAGATTACCAAACCCACTGAGATAAAGGGTCCTGAGTGTTGGGAAGAAATCCAGTGGAAAGGTTCTTAGAGAGACACAGTCATCAGTGATTGCCTCCAAGGGTGAATAAATGTGCAAGTGTTCAAGAGTGTCGGACCCAACAATTTTCACCAATGATGCTTCCATTGTGAGGCTTTTCATTGTAGCGCAGTCCACGTGCAGCTTTCCACAGTAATGTAGTTGTAAATCTAGAGCCTTGGGAGCGAAAGCCTCGAGTTGTTGGCAGTTTACAATGTATAGTGTTTTCAAAGGAAAAAGTTGGTCTGGCAGGTGTTTTTTCAGGTTGGGACAAGAACTTATAGAAAGATGTTGTAGACGTGGAAAAGCACCTGTCACAGCATTACATTCCCATTTTTCCCATTGTTTCATATTGGAGAAATACAATGTTTCAAGGGATTTAAATGAGGAAGATCTGTTTCCATGAAAATCAGCATCAATACTCACTATGCCATCAAGTTTTATAATCTTCAAGACCTTGAGAAATGGCAAAAGACCAAGGGGAGGAAAACTTTGGCAAGATTTACATTTGCACAACACTAAGGACACCAAATTCGGTAATGAATTATTGAGTAACCAATTTGGAAATTGTTTACCAACATAGTTCCTTATTGACAACTTTTTCAAGTATTTTGAAGGTCTTAGATTCTCAATTACACCCCCAGCTTTTGTTGGATCAACAGATGAGCTGCCCATGAATTTCCATTCTAACTTTAGTTCAACAAGGTGTGATTTGTTCTTCAAATCTGCTTGTAATGCATAAGAGGGATTTTCAATATTCTGCAGCTCACTAATTGTTAGACTTCCATTGAAATTGAGTTCTCCTAATTGCTGAATACCGAATTCGTTACTTTTCTCAACACAAAAAGAACTCATCAATACTTGGAGATTCTTGAGCTTTCCCAAATGTGCTGGCACATTTTTCACTCCAGTATTCATAAACTCAAGGAAACACAAATTGTCGAGTTGATGTAAACATGAGGGAAGCTCCTTTAATCTTCGACAATTGTTTAGCTTCAATATTTGCAACTTGTAGAGTAGACTTATTGAATCAGGTAGTTTTTCTATGTCAGTATAAGAGAGATCTAATGAACGAAGATGCTTAAGATTTCCTATAGATTTAGGCACCTCTGTAAGATTACGACACTGAGACAAAGATAAGACGCGTATGAACTTAAATTTGGAGAACAAGTCTTTTATCAACATCTTGCAAGACCAAGACCAAGACCAATTCATTTTCCAATCTGTTCGTATAAACGTATGCAACTTTTGAGTATTATTCAAATTTCCAAATCCATCAAAATATCCATCATGAGTAGTTGAAAATGAAAAATTACGAATTGTTTTGGGTATACCTTTTGGTTCATCAACTCCAAACCTGATGCAGATATCCTCACAAACGTATTTTGCCAAATCATTCAGAAGGTCGTGCATGATAAAAAAGTTTTTCTCTTCGTTCCCTGATTGTTGAAAGAAGGACCAAGATAACAGATCATTGAAATATTGTTCACCAACTTCTTTAGAACTCCTTTTCTGTAAAGGGCTTTCTACAAAATTTTCAGCCATCCACAGTTGAATTAAACACTGCTTGTCAAACTTATAACCTTTGGGAAACAAGGCACAAAAAGAAAAGCATTTCTTCAAATGAGAAGGAAGGTGGTGATAACTCAGTCTTAAAGCAGGGAGAACATCACTTTCATTTTCTGAAAAATCCCATATCTCACTCTTCATAATGCTTTCCCATTCCCAAATCGATGATTTATTGTGTAATAGACTTCCCATTGTTTTCAAGGCTAAAGGAAGCCCATTACATTTTTCAACTATCTTCTTACCAATCTCCATGAAGTCTGGATCTGGTTGAGAATTGACACTTTGGAATGCATGTTTCGCGAACAAGTCCCAGCAATAATCTTTTCTTAGTGGCTTCAGGAGGTGTTTTTCTGATCGCATGGTAACAGCAACCTTCTCACTACGTGTAGTAACAAGAATCCTACTTCCTTGGCCTCCGAAAACCAGGGGCTTCTGCATATCTTCCCATTTAGATTGTCTTTCATTCCAAACGTCATCCAAAATGAGAAGAAATTTCATTCCCGTAAATTTTTCTTTCAGTCTTCTCTGTACTACTTCCTGTTGTATACTATGATCAGTTAAACCAGTAACCGTTTCAAGAACTGCTTTTGATAGATTAAGAACATCAAATTCCTGTGGAACACTGACCCAAGCTTTAATATGAAATTTACCTTCAATGCTTGGATCATTGAATACATGTTGGGCGAGGGAGGTCTTACCCAACCCACCCATGCCCACAATAGATAGTATAGATAGTTGGTTGTGAGTGTCAGATGTGAGCCAGTTAAGGATAAATTCTGTCATAATCTCTGCCATATATAACAGTTTCATTTGGCAGAGATGTATATGTTAATTTACTACCCGATGCTGTTCCAGCCCCGACACCATTAACCGTTTTCAAACCTAGAAAATTGCTTTGGATCGCAAGATCTTCTAAGTCTTGAATGACTTGTCCCATCCTGGATTCAATATCTTTTTCAAAGGAACTGACAAAAGAAGATTGGAGGGAATTCCACACCTTGTTAGTAGCAGTCTGAGACTCAGCTTCCACTTGGCTTTTGAGGAGTTCATAATCTATTTCATCCAAGAGATCTTCTGCATCATACACAACATCTTTGGCCCTAAGGAGCCAAGCTCTCACACGTGGATCTGTGAATTGCCTTTGTTCTGCATCAGAAGCCACAACATCAATGGCTAGGAGCTTCATCTTCAAGTGGCTGAGTTGCTTCTTATTGTGTTTTGTTGCACGAAATATGTCGACAAAGCAGGAAGCCAAAGTGTCAATAGTCCTCTCCACGAAAGCAGAAACAAGAGCACCCGTAACCATTTCTGCTGCCATGGTAAGAATAGGAAAAGGAGTGAAGTTTGAAGTGAAGCTATGCCTTTGATTCGGTGCAGTCCAATGGAAATGACAGTAATAAGCTATTTTTTGAATGAAGGCCTTGAGTTAAGGTTGGTGAACATTTTTTTCCTTGAAGGCTAGTAAACAACCAATAAGTGTTGAGTCTCTCCTCAGCTCTGTGATTCAAAAGCTGTAATCAGTTACCATGAACAAATGAGTGGTTATGATAATGTCAAGGTACATGGATAAACTAAGTGTCTTAAATAGGTTTCAAATTATGAATGTATGATCAATATTCATTTGTTGTTGACTAGTCATAAAGGAAAAACATGTTAACCAAGCTTCATTTAAAGCTCATTACTAGACATTTCCTTGACCCAATCTGCACTTCAAACCACTCATTTCCGTTGATGGACCCTCTTAATTTCCCACCACTCGAGAGTATTCAGTAAATTTCTTCTTCAAATATATTATCTTATAAAATTAAAATCTTATTTTAAGTATATAAAATTACCTCTGTCAATTCTAGTATAACGTGTTGGTTAAGATAAAACGTGTACTGTCACATAATATGAGATGTTGAGGAATGATATACATTAAATCCTTTTCGATACATGTAATTACCATGATATGTCACTAAATAATAAAAAACAAAACAACTGTTATGTTAAAAAAATGTATTAGGGATATCTAAAATTATTTTACACTTAGAAGAATCAACATTAATAGTTAAAACCAATTTAAAAAAATATATATACTCAAAGTAAAAAATACAATATTATGTTAAGAAACTAAATTATTTAGGAAACAGAGCACTAATAGCTAACCTGATATCTCATAAAATAGAGGGTGCTAACGAATAGCTTATTTTCAATCTTTCATGACTAATTATACAAAACTATTGAACAAAGAGTGAAATTAAAAGGTTTGAAATTTGAGTGGTCAATACTGTCTTAAATAAAGGTGGAAGGATGCAAAAGTTATTTTAGTTAAATTGTTTATAATATAGTGCAATCAGAATGTAAAATATCTATTCTGAAAAGTGAATTTTGTGATTATGTTAATATATCCTTTGGAAAAGAAGACTTCTATTCTAAAGGGGATAATTTCTATATTTTTTTTTTATTTTACTTTTACCCTTTGCATTATTCTTTTCATTAAATAACTTTTAATTTCCAACACTCTTAATCATGAATAAAAGTTAACAAAGTTTTTATTATATAATTATAACAACTAATACAAAACAAATTATTATTTTTGTACATACTTTATTATAATTGTTTTTATTATACAAAATAGTTATATCAAATTCTATTCACACACAATTACAAATTACAAAAAATGCAACAAGGTTTTCTCTCCTCGTTTTTATTCAAATAAAGAAACAACATCACTAGGATATAGACACGTATGGGATGTGAGCGATCTTTTTCCAGTCTTCGCCGCCTTCTTTCCGGCAACGCTGTTTGAGCAAAGGACAATTGATTATTGCAAAATATGAAATTGATTTGGGAAGACCCTACTCTGGTAAGCATCGGAGGTTGGGGCAGTGCCAAAGAGCCAAATTTTGGAGAGATGAGATTTGGGAGAGACCCTTGTAGTCCAGTTTTTGTAGATTTGGAGAATCATAGATGGTTAGAGAAGTAAGAGAGAGTGGAAGCAAACCTTCATCTGGAAATGATTCCCTATTCACTTCTTTAATCCACAATCTTTCTAAAGAAGAATTGTCTCCCAAAGCTCCTTTCAATGAGCCAACAAGTCTAGAGCACTTAAGGATTGTCAAATTCACCAGATTTGATGGCAAACCTCCTTCAGGGAAGGATTCAAGTCTTGGGCAGTCATCTATACGTAGACTCCTGAGAGATGGAAGCAGCATATGCATGTTTCTCGGCAATGATTCTAATTTAGACCAATTCTTGAGTGTCATTTGATTTAAATTTGATGGCAAACCTTCGTCAGGAAACGACTCAAGGCTTGGACAGTCTTCTATGTGTTGTTTCTTTAGATATATGTAAACTCACAAGAGAATATATTATTATTCAATGCAAAGAATGACTTATATATAAGTCTTACAGACTGCCCTACAGACTCTAAAAAACAAACTAACTGCAACTGCATACTAAGTGGCACTAAACTAGGAGTAAATAATGCAACAAATAC
>Ga0209700_106976_pt1 | contig 16662 bp, 7 predicted proteins | sample SiratroredBW_FD_187528 | JGI IMG/M metagenome (GOLD analysis project Ga0209700, IMG submission 187528) | Root nodule microbial communities of legume samples collected from California, USA - Siratro red BW (SPAdes) (version 2) | ecosystem: Host-associated > Plants > Roots > Nodule | place: USA...
TAAATATATATATATATATATATATATATATATATATATATAATATTATCTAAAATGATCTATTTAATTTAACAAAAAGAGTTGTTTAATATTTTTGTATGTAAGATGTTTTTTTAAAGTTGGCAACCATTATAGTACTATGAATGAGATTTGTTTCAAACTTAATGAATGAAAAAAAACAGGGAGCAAAATAGTAAAAATTCAATACAAATTTGCACACAAAATTATAATATTTTATTAAAATTCAGTTTTAGTGAAAGATCTGAAGTGAAAAGAAAAAAAGGCAGACAAAGACATATTTTATTGTACCTTAAATCTTAATAAAAGAGACCTTTAATATTTCAAAAACAATGAATAAAAGCTGAAATAAATAAATGAATGTTAGATAATTTTCATTTTCCATTTCAGTTTCCAGTCCTTTTATAACACTATGTCATTTAATTGGCCTTTTTATAATACTACAACCAATGGATGTGATTGCAACACTAAGGATAGGTACTTTTAATATAGACCTTTTCCTTGGTCCACACCTTCCCCCTGTTTTTATCCTTTAAAATTTGAAATAAATTCAAGTTTGATCTTTTAAATTTAAAAAACATAATTTTATTTTTCTAATATTTTAAAAAATATGACTTTATTTTTTCAAAATTTATTGTCTTGGTACAAAAATGTAGATAAACATTGTGAGTAGGAGGAACAAGATAACAAAAAAAACATGCACCTACATACCTAATTCCATGAAAGACAAAATTCAAGTTGAATTTTTCAGGTTTTCAGTATAAATTTTTGAAAATAAATGTCACCTAGTTCAAATTGGACTTCTCCACAACAAACATTCCATTGCAGCACCCACTTATTTAAACTTATAATGAAGTCATCTATGGCAGCACGAAAGGTTAATGACAAATTTGATTCAACTTAAAATAATTATTTTTTATCAAATAATATGAAAAACACACTTATTTAAAAATAATATAAGATTTTTATTTTAAAATTATTTATTTTTATAACAAACGTATTAAATGTTCTTGTATAGATATTGAAGGAGTCTTTCTTATATTATATGATTAGACACGTCACTTTTTCTTTAAGTACTTAATCTCAATCTTATATTTAGAATTTGGTCTTGTCCTTCACTAAATGTTTTATACACTTGATCAAGATATGTTAATTATTTTGATCAAGAGATGTTAATTATCTAATAAATATGATAGGTGTTTCAATGTTCAAGAGGAGATATTAGTCTTATGTTGAGGTTACGATTCACTTTAAATTTTTTAAGAAATCCTATGTGGTAGCTTTTAATCTTAAGTAGTTGATCTTCGTGTCTTAGCCGAGTGGGAGAGTTGGCCTTGTTTCGATAGGGATGACAAAATTGTTACATTTACCTTATGTTAGGGTCTCGGTTCTCCCTTGCGACACAGAGTTGGCGAGTCGGTCTTCTATCGCAGAAGACCTTACAAAAGGTTATCTAACACTCAAGTTAGTACTCTGCATTCAAAGAGTTTGAGAGTTTGTTAAAAATATTTTTTTCATCATACGGTGTCCTATTATCTATAAGCGACTTCACGCAGTGTTAATAATAGGATTGAATGATTAAAACCTTCTAGATTAATTTTGATAGAATGAATAACTTAAGATGATTAATTATCATAATTAAGTATATTAGTCATTTTAGATACCTGATGAATACTTGATATAATATCGAATACATCTCGAATTGTGTTTGATCTTGACATGACACATCTTAGTTTATACAAATCTAAGCTTACTAGATCTTGGACATTAAACTTTGTATAATACATTAAACAAACATAGGGTAAAATTTTTGTTTTTTCATATAATGATTGTTTCATTAAACATACATATTGATATGAAACAATAATTTTAAGAAATCATTTCACATTTAAAAACAAGATTAAACATGGCAATATAAAAAAAATTATACTGATTTTTTCTTGTCAATATTTTTATTGATGATTACAAAGAAGTTTCTCCCATCAGATCTAATATCTATAATCGGTTATTGTTATAGCAGATTATAATTATATATTTTTTATATAATTGTGCTGAAAATTTATTTTATTTCACCATAAAAATCAATCTATATATAAGAAAAATAGTGTATATAAAACCGAAGGAATTTACAAAATGAAATAATTTTATTGGACCGGCGAGCTTAATTCACATGGAACTGCTCCCTACATTATGTTATTTTTGAACACGCACCCCAGTAACAGAAGGAAATGACTGAAATGTCCTGTGTTTATAGTTCAATAACCTATGGATTTAGAATATGTTTTTTGATATAGAATTCTGGGATCTGTTTTCAGAATATCCTTTTCACGTTTTTCAGAATATATTTTTTGAAAGGTGAATTTTACATTCTAAAAAGTATATTTCAGAAGGAAAATTTATATTCCAAAACTCCTATTTGAGAAGTCAAATTGCTCATTCTAGAATATGTTTCAAGAATATAAACTTTACATTTCAAAATATCCTTTTTAAAATATAAAGTTTACTTTTCAGAAAAATAGTTTAAAATGTAAAATTTGCATTCTAGAAAGGATATTCTGAAAACAGGTTCTGAAAATATCCCCTTTCATGAAGCTCTTCGTTTGAAATAAAAATACCAAAGGTATTTAAGGTATTTTCGAAATTGATGGGGTGCAGGTTTGAATTGATAGGGTGGAGGAAGTAATTGCCTAATTCACATTGTTTGTAGGGTTTGTTGGGCCGGTGTGCTTGGTATTACTGTTTGAACCAGAAAATCAAATCAATAGGTTCAGCACAAATTCGTGTAGTAAAAAAAAATTACTATTATTAATAGAAAACTAATAAAGGACACATGAAAATTCATAAATATTATAACTTGAAGGGAAGATAAAACTTGTAATTTTCCTTTTGTCACATTTTTATTTTTCCCCAAAATTTATTTCATAAAACACAGGTACCCGTGTAATAAAGAACAAACCTGTTTTTTGGTATAAAATATTTCTCTGTTCGTTTTTTTTTTTAATTTTATTATTTTTTTTTTTTTCGAATTAGTATGATTCGCAGTTCTAAAAATATAAAATTTTCAGAGGTCCATAACCAAGTCAATTTATTAGAATATTTCTTATCTTTGTTCTATGGTTAGTGTCATTACTCTAAATTTTGCATGCTTAAGTTTAAAAAATAACAAATTGTTTGCATCTTTAAAATTCATAATAGAGAGAAGTGTATATCTAACTAACTTATTCTCTAACTTTTATTGTTATTATAAGTTTTTATTAAAATAAAAAAATGATTTTAATGGTTATGAAATATTTTAATTAAAATTTATAGTTATTTAATATTTGATCGACTTTTAGTTTAGAACATATAATATTAGAGAAATTACATCCAAATAATTCTTTCTATAGCCGATTCTTATTTTTATAATATTTATATATAAACCCAATTTTGAATATTTTTGACATATTTTAATTAAACATGAAATCCCATTTTGTAAAACAAAAAAATATTTAATTTATTGAATAATATGAAAAAATATATATTTCATTTATTAAAAAGTAATTAATTATAATTCACCTTGATTATTTGATTAAGTCGATATGAGATATTATATGATACACTGTTAGAATAAAGATGTTTTATATTAAAACTATATATTGATTGGTTGAAGCATTGATATATGTCACTATTGAAAGAAATGAAACATCTCTACATTTCTACGCTAGTTTATAACTCATGTAAAAAGTTAATATACTATATTAATCAGAGTGCATGTAACCTATAGTGTAACAAATTCCAAGTTTCTTATATCATTTCCAACTACAATATAAAGAATTATTATTTTTTATTATGATGAATAAGTTTTACCATATAACAATCCATCACACTCTGTTAGCAAGTTATCTAATATTTTGTTTAATTGAGAGAAATTATTTGAAGAAATGAATTTGAGATCAAAGTATATAAAAGTTAAGTTATTTGGATTAAGAAAAAATAATAAGATTTAAATGAAAAACTAATGAGTAATTTGATAGATGTGATAAATATTTTAATTTTTTTAATTAATAAAATTATAAAATTAAAAATGATTAAAAATAAAATATTAATTGTTGGATGTGATTAATAAATTATTATTTTTTATTGATAGAATTATAAAATTATAATTATTTTGAAATTAAAATTAAATTATTATTATTAATACTATTATTATATAAATTTATTTTGAATTTTATTATAATTTCTAATTTTAATTATTATTTGTGATCTTATTATTATTATTATTATTAGTTTTTAATAGTAATATTATTAGTATTTAATTTTTATAATTATCTTATTTTTATTATTATTTTATAATTTTATTAAATTTATGAATAAATTTTATTATTATATTATATAAAATTAATTATAAAAAAATTGATCTTTGCAAATCTTCACATCACTGCAAAGAAAGACTACAGTAAAATTTGGTATTGACTTTTAGCTTTTTATTATTTTTTAATTCCTTAAATCTTGAACTTTCTTCGCTTTTTTTTAATATCCATCTCTCTTCGTAAATAGTTGCAGTGAACCACATGGGCCGTAAGGTTTATCTTGTCATTGATATTATCAATTAAACACGTAAATCTTGACATGATCAAAAGATACCATACTAACTTTACAAAATAATTCTTTTTTGGTGATATCACTGTACAATTATTATTTTTAAATCTTATAATATAATAATTCACTTTAGACACTACATACTTCAAACTCTTTTCTACGTGATATAAAATTATATTATTAGATCAAGCATGTATTTTCTTGTATTTCATACCATCAAATACAATATTTATTTTCTCTGTCTTCTAATGGCAAGTTGACATTTTATGCATGGATATCTCCTTTTTATTTGAAAGTGTAATCATATCTCATTCAGAAAGATATTTTCTTTTTATCTTTATTAACTTTTTAAAAAATATTCCTTGTGTTTTAGATTTTGATAATAATCTTCATATACAGTATATTAAAAAAGGTAAATTTAAACCTTCAATAATCAATTATGCACTAAAAAACAAGTATGGAAATTAGTACATTATAATTTTATCAAAGTTTAATACAAGACATAACTTGAAAAGATCAATGCAGTGCTAAAGAAATGTAATATCTCCAATTTTTTTAATTAAACAATTTAAGATTCAATAAAAAAATAATATTTGATCTAAATAGCAAATTAAAAAATTAAGTTTCACTTACATTATCTAACTTCTTCTCTAAAGAAAATTCAACAAAATTTCCTTTATTTATGTGACTTTCTCACGTGTCACAATAAGAATATAAAAATTTCACACTAGAGAAGATCAATAAGAACACATACAAATTTATAATGAAAAAATACAATTCTTTCAAACTAATAAGTCAAATAACATACATTTTAATAAATAACTAAATGACAAGTCATATTAACTAAAGGGTTCTAAATTTCTAATATAACTCAAACTATATTTGCATGATATACCTAACATAATCAAAATTGGAGTATTAATAATAACTAACTAAATAATAGCACTAATTAACATGTAACTCCAATATGAAAATAGTAAAATAATTATAAATGAACAAATTATACTAACTTGAAAGTGTTCATGTGGGAGGAGTGACAACGGCAAGAGGAAAAGACACGAGGAGAGGTCAGGTGGAGGGAGGAAAGGGTTAGGAACCTTTGCCATGAAAGATCACATTGTGTTAGTTCCCCAATGTGGAAGTGATATTAGCAACAACAATTTTCATGAAAGAAAAAAAAATATTATTCATTAGAGAGTCTTGATAAAAGTAACAACTATGACATAAGAAAAAAAAATTTGTCCTAATGTCCATTATACACTAAATTGATTAGTATTTAAACAAATGTAATATGTACATATTACATTTTTCATCTACCATTAATATGTGCATATTATATTATTATACTAACAATATAGTATATATATAACATTCTTATTTAAAAAATGTCATTGTATTATTATTACATGCTACAATGGTTACGTGAAGTTGCGTTATTTTCTTTTCTGCAATAGTGAAATACCACCCTTATAATTTCATGTTATTACAGGGAGCAGACACATTGTCACATTACATATATTATATTTTCGTACAGAATCAGTTTTGTTATATTCATAATTATTAAAATAACTAATTTAAACACTTATATTTTAATATTTATATATCATTAAAATAAAAAAGAAGGAAAAGACAGAACAACAAACAAGAGCAAAAAGCTTAATTTCTCTTAAAAGTAGGGTTCTAGGGACATTTTTTTTTTAATAAAATAGTGGGAAGGTGAACAATGAAAATGACATTGTTAAAATGATTTCTGTGAATGGTCTGCCATGTGGGTTTTAATGTGAAACATTGGCTTGTTTGATGTTTTTTATTGCATATGTAGTGAACAAATTGACCAACAATCTTCAATATCACACACAATTTCAAAAACTAAAGTGATAATGTTATATAAATTCAAGAACTACATAGAAATCTCTCCATGGATAGATTGTCAGCAATAGACCAATATGTGTGTGCCAATATGGCATTTAACAAATAAAACCAATGTGTCCAACCTTGTTACTCTCCAATTTCAAGAACTATTTAAATTCAAGTAAATTCGGAAACTAAATATGAAACAAATTACATTTTCTAGATATTCTATCTTCCTGAAGTTAGTGTGATATGTGAATGAATCTATAAAAAGCAATCTTATTAATTGATATTAAAACTATTGATTTTACATAACCATAAATGGAGGGTCAGAGAAATTTATGTGAGAAAATAACATTTCAAAAACGAAGGCAAAACACATCATATTCAAGTGTGTAGTAACATAAGCAAATGCAGTGAATATAACGTGGTGGGTCTCTTGACTTGGCTGCAATGGTGGTTAATGCATAACAAAAATTTGCTGAAAACAGTGAGTCATAATGACCTAAGCCATGAATGTGACAGAGAAAGGGAAACTATGTGTCCATAGAGTGTAAATCATGAAAGATAAGGACTGAGGGAATGGCAAAAGAAATAGAATTTTGAAGTGTTTGGTTCTCAAGTCAGAAAAGGGAAAGTTGCCATGAAAAGGGTATGAGAAAAAGATAGAAAAAAAATTGAGTATGCATGGTTTTATTTGCTTTACCTTAAATTGAGCAAGTTCATTGTCGAGAATCTTTGGCTATCATTTATAATTCCAAGTTTGTAACTCAAAGTGTTTGACTTCAGAATGATTATTAAATCATTTATAATTCCATATTTTCATTAATATTACCCAATGTTGGAGCTAATTAAACAAGTGTACATGTTCATTAGATGTAATATGTGATTATGATTTTTATGGAAGAAAAACAGAAAAAAAAAATTGTAAATTGAAGCAACACAACACCCCACTTGCCAAAGAAAGAAATAAATCATAGTCCAATATTTCTGTCACATCACATCACATGCAGAGACCATTGAATCGAATTCAATTCCCTAAACTGCACAATTGGCAGTGTTCACAATCGAAAGTTATAGCAGTTTGGGGGGTCGTACCTTGTAAGTTGTAACACAATAACCAAGGTCCAAGAACAAAAAATAAAAACCCTTTTTTTCTACCTTACTTTTTTTCCATGTGTGAAGTTTGAAGCCGACAACATACATTGTTCTCGCAGATCAAATAAATAGAACTAATAACTAAAACACATGCATTTCGCAGCCACAACTCGTGTTTCTTTGTCTCCCCTATTCTCACAGTTACACTCCTCATGTCGCCTCTTATCAGATTTCCAAAATCACTTCCGTATCGTAGCTTCAAACGCGTTTCCGGAACAAACATCAGTCAAACATGACCATGCATTCATGCTTCAAAACAAACACACTAACATTTTAAATTATTGAAGCTTTAATCCAAAATTTACTTCACATTTTTTTTCTTCATGAGAAAAAATATTACGAGAAGATGTAATAATGAGGTAAAATTATTTATAATCTGTAACTCTTTTAGTACGATAATTTGGTGTTACTAAACATGACGACAACATGCGAAACCTATGTCTATCGTGTTCCACTTTAGCAACTCTTCCATTCTTATTTTCGATGCCTAGGTAAACGCCACTTAATTAATTAAAAAAAAAATCTGAAAAAGCTGTGTCAGTTTTCATCGGAAGCACTTTAGTTTTCCCTTACGTGACGCAGACTTTTTTGGACGAGAAATCTAGCTTTACTTGCTATAATAATGACAATGGTAGTGATAAATAAATAAATAAATAATAAATAAATAGAAAAGGAATAATAAGCTTTACCGTTTTACGTTGTGGACGAGGATCTAAGAAGTCGTTTCGTGAGGTGTGAGGTTGACGGCGGTCTCTGAGAACGAGTGGCGCGTTTCAACGGTTCGACCACCGAGTCTCTGAACCGGTACGGCAGCGCTTGGTTCCTCCCTCGCTTGGACCGGACCACCGGTTCTCTCTCCTCCAAAGGGTCGCCGTATATATCAACAAGCAGCCACCTCTCCTTCCGTTTCTCCTGACTCGCTCTCTGAGTCGTTAACTTGGGACCGAGTCCCCTCTCTTCTTCCGAGTCAGACTCGTCTTTTCCAGACACCACTCTCGCCGCTTCTATGAGCAAATCGAGACAATTACTATCGCGCCCCTGAAACGACGCCGTTTGAACGTCGTTAACTTCGTTGTTGTTGTTGCTGTCGAGTTTCTCTGAAAGTTGAACGCTCTTCTCTGGAAATAAAAGCCCTTCTTCTTGTTCTTCTTCGATGCTGTCGCTTCTAGAAGATTCGGATTCCGTGAGGGAAGAGAATCTGAGATTCAAATCGATGCCTACCCCTTTGGTGGGGAAGGGTTCTTCTTGTTCTTCGTGTTCTTCTTCATGCTCTTGGTGTTCTGTGGAGGGTGGAGTGGAGGAAATTATGCGGAGAATCTTGAAGAAGCACATTTGGGCCTTGGAATAGCCGCGGCAGGAGGAAGCCATGAGAGCAAAGGAGAAAGCTTTTCTTGTTCTCAGGATTATCGCATGGATGGTGGTGTGGGTGAAATCCACGGTTTGGTGTGAGTGTTGCAGTGAAAGAAAAGTGCTTTCGTAAATGGAAAAAGATTCTGGGGAGTAACACACTACATGAGTTTATTAGTTAGGTTTTTTCAAAAGTATTAAATTTACTGTCTTTTGTTGGAGAGAGAGGGTGACAGACAGGGATAGGTTTCATCTTCTTTCTAATTTTTTATTTTTATTTTGTTTGACCCTCAAATTTTTAAAAGATAATATTATAACTATATTATTATATATAAATTATACTAATGTATGAAGAGAATACATTTGTTAACTAGTTTATGTCATCTATGTGTATATACTTTAAATTATATTATTTTTAATTTTGTAATTAATTATTCACATTTTAATGTAGTAACCCATATGTTTTCACGAGTTATTATATAAATTGAATATATTATTTCGATGTCAATCTTTTAATTAGCTAATTTTATTTTTTAATAAATATAAATTTATTTATCTATTTATTTAATAAAATAAATATATTTATTTTAAAATAATTAAAAATAGTTTCTTTTTCTAAAACAACGATTGTATAAATTTTTAATACTATTTTTATAAAACTATATATTTTTCTATTCTTTTATTTTTAATAAAACTATAAAATTACTAAAATTGTATATATTTTAACATAATAAAAATGTAATATGTGTATTTGCTAGTATATCTATATATTAATAATTTTTGTGAGAAAATGACTATATTTGACCAAAAATCTGTGGTTAAAAACATATTTTATTTACTGTCAAATTAAAGACAGACTTTTCTTTTACTTCTCTCTTTCTTTTCTGTTTTCAACGGTCTCAAACACTGTCAGAATTTTGTATATGTAATCTGTAGGATGAAAGTCTAACCCAAAAGTAATATGGGCACATCAGTTCCTACTTTTAATTTGAAAATAACGAAATATTGTAATAGTATATGTAAGTTATTTCATTGAATAATTAATTAAAACAAAAAAAAGTAAAGATAAAAAATCTCTTTACAACAAATCGTGATAAACAACAACTTTTAAAATGACATAAATAACTGTTTAAAGAAATGTCATTTGAACACAGCAATTTCTTTTAAATATGTCTCAATACATTCTGATGATAATTTTCAGTAGTATTTGATGAGGTACCTGACACAGTACTGAAAATATCAGATTTGGATGAGTACACGGATTCATCTGAATGAACTTAGGAATTAGTATGGAAACAAACACTTAGGATTTAATATTTTAATTTATTTTAATTTATTTTATGATTGAAATGATTGTTTGGGATGTAGTGAATGTCCCTTTGTGAGGTTGAGGAAGGTTGTCGGACTGTAATTGGGCTGAGACAACGTGTCATGGTTGTTCCAATGAGATGTGACACGTGGCAAACTGGGATTACTGAGAGAAGAAAAATGGAAGGGTCTGCAACTGGGCTTGGCCCCCCTCTGCTTCTGCATGCAATGCAGTGTGCAAATAAGAGTTGCTTCCTTTGTCTCTCTTTTCAACTTTTATGTTATGTTCCAATTTAATGTCAATCTCATCATCATCTCAACCCTTCTATTTGGTTAGATTCAAGAGATTGTTTATGATGTATTTACATGTTTCAATTCAATGTAGTGCCTCATAGAGATTGGAGAATGACAGTGGAAAATCATAAGAACTGGAAACATCTGAATAGATTACAAATACTCTATTTGGAAGAAGAAAAAAAAAAAAAAAAAAAACACAAGTTGGTGAGTGAATTTATAGTACTGAGAAACAGAATGATGAATATTTCATCAATTAATGTAAGATAATAATCTATTATGAATAGTGACAGAGTTATGTTATGTGTCACATAATTTTTTCATTCCTTTGAAACATATCTTTCCTGGATGTGAAAAACAATTGACTATTTTATTGTAACCTCCATCCCAATTCAAACAATGAAAATGATAATGCTATGGATTTTGAGTTCTTCTATAAAAGAAACATATTTTTTTTTCAATAAATTAATATTAGTATATAGATGAACTAATTTGTAAAAACAATTATGTACTTTTTTTTTCTATTTAATACAAAATTAACTTTAACTTGTAATTTTTTTCTTTAAAAATGATTATTAAAAAAATACACCCAAACATACTTACGTGAGGATGACACCGATTGATTGCTTTAAAAATGAAATTAAATATTTATAAGTAATTTAACAATGTTAAAAAACTTGACTCGAATACGATATATTAATAAGCAAGTATATAACAAACTCAATCCTATAAAATTAATCTGTGAGATGACCCATTTATATATTATACTATGAATTTCTAACCATATATCCTACTCATTTATAATAGTATGAATTTCTAACAATATATCCTATATTTTATATAATTTAAAATGTATGTAGATGAAAATGATAAAAAAAGATAAATGACGAACTCACGTGCTACTTTACTTTTTCAGTTTAAATAATAAAACTCCCACTGCATATTTTTCTACAGTTGGCATTACTAAAATCGCAACATTACCTAATTTTGAGTGATACAAGCTTGTACGAGACAAGGTGAGTTTCAGGACTATTATTGTCCAAAGTAAACCACACAGACAATTCTTTTAAACTTTCTTGAATTATATTCCCCTGTTTTCCAAAAAACTTTAGACATTGTGTAATTTACATACCAATTTTTTTATATTATGTATACAATTTCTTAAGTTTTTAAAATATGATCCTTACACTGTGCAAAGAAAATAATTATCATTATAAAGAAAACGTGAACGTGATTTAAGATAACACAATGAAGTATAATTATAATTGACCCTTTTATCAATTCATTGTATGATTCTAAACTTCTCATCACTACTGATACTATTTATAGTGAAACACGTGTCTGCGTTTGCATTGTGTCATGTTATATAAAAAGTAAGGAAATTTTTAATTTATATACAATTATCGGTTTAATCTTCATAATAAACCCATTAACACACCAAAGCAGAAACACAAGTAGAAGAAAAAAGAAAAGGAGAAACACAACTCACTTAAGATACAAGAGAGTGTGTAATTTCTTTATAAAAAAATAAATAAATAACTGAATACAGTTATTACAGGAATGTGGCAATTTTGCAGTAGTTAAAGAATAAAATGTTTATATATTAAAAGGTAAAATAGAAAAATAATATGTACATATATTATGATGCTTTTGTTTATACTGTTTTTGACATGACATGTTATGAATGGAATTGGTTCAGTGGTGGTTGGCAAACCAAGTTCATGATAGCTTACAAGGAATCAAAGTAGAAGGTAGTTGAACTTTAACTTTCCACCTTTAATTTCTCAAGTCAAGTACTACTATTATTATTGTATATTTTCCATACTCATAGACTCCTAGCTGGTATATAGAATAGTTCTTTAAAAGGATGTAGATTATTATTATTTTAAATGCGAGAATATTACTTTAAGGTTTTTTATTCTCTTATAGTTGAAACAATATCTCTAGTTACATCAAATTTAAGAATATTCTCTAAGTTTTTTATTTATTTTAAATGGGTCTTTTTATCACTTCATTTACAAAAATCAACATTTTAACTTATGTAAACAAATTTTATTGGAAAAACATTTTTTTCGATAATTTTTTCGAGTTACTTAAATTTAAAAATCAACAAAATTGTATTGGGTAATGGGTGAATGGATGTGGTTGTACGTTCGAAATGTGACATTGTGGATAATCTGCGAAGCTTCCTGGCCTAAGTTTATTTGGATTAACTTAAAAATATCAATTTATTATCATAAGATAAAATTTTAATTGCGAAGCTTTTCTTTTCCGAGGGAATGTTTAGAAAAGGTTTTAAAGAATTTTATACATTTTTTTAAACGATTTTTGTAATTAAGCTTTACAGTGGAACTCAATAAAATATGTTTTTTTTTTTAATTTAACTTACATGATTACATTTATGATCTAACCTTTTGATATTTTTTGTGATAAGAGGTTGGTATCACTTCCTTAAAAATATATATTACTATCACTTAATTGAGTTTTTTTTTTTTTTTAAGATTACAAAGAATTTTTAGTACACACTTAACACTTGGACTCAAATTTGCTAATTAAGTTAATACCATTTTGTACCATTTGATTATACTTAACCGAGTAGTTTATTTAGTTTAATGAAATGTTTTGCAATTAAAAATAATAAATTTAGTAGTAAAATATATCTTTTTATAAATATTTTTCATCTTTAATACTAAAATCTTTTTTTATGTTAAGGAGAGAACAAATCTATAAGCTACAAAAGAACATATTACATAAGAGGCTATATAATATCTCTAATAAAAAAACAGTTTAATCTTGTTGTATAAATTAAACAACAATCTCGAAGTTATACTAAAACAAGATATATATATATATATATATATATATATATATATATATATATATATATATATATATATATATATATATAAATCCTAGTCTCACGCTTGTTAAAGAGTTTTAAGAACCCCATAATTCATTAGACATAACATTTAAGGATCTTACATTTCTCATGAAATCACCTAACTATTGCCATTTATCATTTCAAAATAACCATATGATTAGAAATATTGTTTGTATAAAAAGAAGTAAGAGGAGAACGCGTGTCATTAGAAAGTTTTTCTAAAAAATTATGATTTTATTTGAGAATATGGATAGTAGTTGAGTTTTTTCTATAAACATAGGAAATAGGTGCTAACATTAAATTTGTATTTTTCGCTGTTTTTATTTGTGATCGTTTTCTGCGTGTTCTATCCTTTGAAACTAATTATTGTGTATATAACAAAATTGTGAAATATACCCGATGCCAAATAATGAAAAGTCAGATAAAAGTGCCACTCAATATATATATATATATATATATATATATATATATATATATATATATATATATATATATATATATATATATAGATTGTAAATTTTAAGTATAACCATTTTTTTTATTTGATTAACATGCTAAAATTTAAAATCTGTCAGATCAAGACCGGTCCGAGCCCAGGCCGCTGTTCACAAACCAATCTTTTGGGTATCATCACAATTTTTTAAGCCCAAACGTTTCTTCCGCGAAGCTTTTTCCATGAAAATCGAAAGAAAATTGGACCAAGTTCTCAGGAAAAAAGAAAGTAACAAAAATAAAATTAACTCTATAAATTAAAACTACTGCGGTCAAAAGTTAAAAATAACATTTAAAAATAATTTATTGTAATTGGTCTATCCAAGCTAGAATGACATTGTACGATCCACATGCACGTGCTTCAAACATGAGAGCATGTTATCTAAGGTTTGAGCTTGAGGAATTGTGATTCGAGATTGCAAGTTTCATGTATAGGTTAGATATATTTGGGTTTCGATATTGATACGATGTAACTTTTAAGTTATTAAGATATAGATAATCATTGATTGAAAATGTCGGTTTAGTCACTCTTACATCCAGAATAAGATGTAGATATTTTATTGATTATAATTATGTATTTACAAACAATAACTAACTTTAAGGATGTCACATATAATGAGATCTTACCTGAATAACAACATTAATATAGGATAAGAAACCATATTGTATTTTATCTTATTTGAGAATATCCATTATCCATAAAATGGTTAAATACACGGGAAACAATAAATATTTTTATCTTAAAGTCTTTCAATATCTTTTACTAGAACACTAATAATTTTAATTTACATTTACAATAAATGAGATAGTTACAAACTTGTAAAGAAGGAAATTTTTTTTATGTTAATTAAACTTTTAATTATTATAAAAAAATATTTATTATGTCATTGTTTCCTTTTTCACGTACCATTATAATTGAATTGTTATTGTAAGTGAGACAGTTAGAAATTAACACAAAAAGTTTTATAAAATATAATTTTCTTCGACTCAGTGAAATAATTTTTTCTTAATTTGAAAAACCAAATTGTCATTGTGTTGATTAGTGATGGGATGTATGAGAAGGACATGAAAGGGTATAAAAGATTGTGGCAGCATAACATATGACTTATTTGGGCTTCTTGTTATAAACACCAGATACCCGACCAAAAACTAGTTGATTAGTAAGGCTAGTCGGCCATGTAAAATGATCACAACGAGACTGAGGTACAAGATATCTAAGTGAAGAGCAGTTGATCATTGATCAATAAGACTAGTCGACTATATAGTAACAGACTTTAATATTATCTTCAGAAGTTAACTTTAAACCTAACTTAACCTTATAAAATTAATTTGTAAGATGAGATTTAACATTCTTATAAACTATTATAAGATTTTAATATGAGATATCCAACACTTTTTATATTATTAACAATATTATCAAAATTCATGTAAATAAACATATAATAATAAAACAAAATTACATAATACATTCTTTTAAGAACTTATTTACATTTACATTTGTTTTATAATAGATTGAAATTCATTAAAAATTATTAATTTTAATGACTCTCACTTATTTAGAAAGAGAAGAATGAGTAAAATGACGTCCCTGAAAGAATCGATTTTTCAATATTTCACTTAATCATAATATAAGTTTAAAAATAAAATATTAAAGAGACTATTTTTTACTACCAAGTTAATAAACTATTAGTGTAAACCTATTTATGGCCCATGAATACTTTAAAATTGGAAGGTATTGATATCTTACTTATATTGGATAAAATATATGTAACATAAAGTTGCCTTTGATCCATGCATTCCAAATAGAGATATTCCATTTTTCATACAGCACAAGGTTCTGCAAAAGATGAAGAAGTTGTTGCTTTTAAACTTAGAGTCAGCGGGTCCCATTTGCCTTTTCCATGTAATTAATGGATAATTAGAATGAAAGACTAAATCATGTTTCTTTTAGAGCTTGGTGTTGTCACACTTTTGAATTTAATAGGAGTTAGATGATGGTCGCATTTGTCATTTCTATGTAATTAATGCAGTGTTTCTTAGAAGCCTGTCTCAATGCTTCTCTTTTAAAGATTTAAATCATAATGTCTCTTGCTTTAAGTAATAGATTTTTCAAAGGGTGGTTAGTTGCAGATATTTTAGTTTATGCTTATCTAAAATCCAAAAACTATTTCATGACTTTTTTTTTTTACCTACTATTTTGATTATATTATAGGAAACCATCATTACGGAAAAATGAACATTATTAAAAAATTGAATTAGCATATAATTTATCCAAAAAGTTAATCATAAATCTATGAGGTGACACGGTTCTCCCTCAATTATGCATTTTATTTCAGTTATAACTATGAAATTGAATTAATAATTGTAAGTAATTTGATTTATTCAAAACAATATTGGATGGTGGATTAGTCAAGACATACAATTTTCCTAGACTTTATAACTCTACAAGAAGACATACCAAGTTTTTTTTAATTATTTGTCCAACTTGGATTCGAGATAGTTCCCTCTAATAAGCTTCAGTTTCTTTCATTATCAGAAGGAGAAGAAGAAAATTCTTGTATAAACTAAAACAATGGACACCTATACAATTAAACTATTTTAATATTTGACAATACTTTGCCATTAAGTTGAGATGGCCGAGTTGGTCTAAGACGCCAGATTAAGGTTCTGGTCCGAAAGGGCGTGGGTTCAAATCCCACTCTCAACAATTTCTTATTTTTTTTTTTTTTTTTTTT
>Ga0209700_106977_pt1 | contig 16660 bp, 5 predicted proteins | sample SiratroredBW_FD_187528 | JGI IMG/M metagenome (GOLD analysis project Ga0209700, IMG submission 187528) | Root nodule microbial communities of legume samples collected from California, USA - Siratro red BW (SPAdes) (version 2) | ecosystem: Host-associated > Plants > Roots > Nodule | place: USA...
AAAGATAGAAGTCTGTAAAAATCATATATCATTCCTAGGTGCTGAAATAGGTAATGGAAAAATAAAGCTCCAACCTCACATAGCACAAAAAATAATTGATTTTCCTGACAAAATAGAAGATATAAAGACCCTGAGATCCTTCTTGGGATTTTCAAGTCTTTCGTTTGTTTGTTTTAATTTATTTATATCAATAATTAGATTATCAATGATTTTATAAGGTTCTTCTACTTTCTCCTTTAGGTTTTTTATTTCCTTAAGGATAAGATTTTGCGCAATTTTAAAAGTAATGTCCAAATATTGTGTTCTTCATTTGAATACGCAGAACTGTAGTTATATACTTACTTATATATGTATGTAGCTTACAAGTCATATAGCTATAGTTCATGTATATCATATGTAATACATTTATAGTATTCAAGGATAGCTAACTATGTAATCATTCAGAGAAAGCAACGAAAATAGTCTGAACTAGGTACTGAGAAATTGTCTCTAACTACACGTTCACTTATATAAACCTAAAGCAAAAATGACTAGCTAAATAATCGCTAGAGGCACAAATTGAGATTAATCCTATCATCCAATCAAAGGTGTCGCAGAAAATGAGGCAAAGCAATATGGTTATAGCAAAGTGCAACCACCACTAGCATTGCATAGGATCCAAAATAATATGTTGGGGTATTACTGCGAATTCATAGCCCGTTCTCTATTAAGTGCCTGATATTAATATTAAGCAGAAACACAGATTTAACTTTCTAATTTTATGAAACACAAAATAAAACCGTTGCAATTACTTTATCCGGTAATGAAAGCCAATCTACCAATTCACATTTATAGAACACCTAAGTTCAGCATAACTATGCCTATCAATTTAACCTGAAGAGTTTCAATTAGAAAGATATGTTATATACTTTATTTATCATTCATACAAATGATAATGCTTCTCAATCGAACTACCCAAACCTCCAACAGGCTTCCAGATTCACAACATTAGCCACCATTTTACGTCCAGCCAAACGTATAATCACAACTGATACATTTTCCAAAGTCTGTTCAAGTACCTGTTGGAAACAAAGACATTATAAATACAATACTGAAATTGTTTTTCGTAAGGATTTCACATTACTTTTTTTCCTATTCACTACAGATTTATACTTTTACTAATCATTTTTTCGGAAATCAACACGTAATCGTAGTGTAGAATATACAGAGAAATTAATATAAGAAATACGATTTCAGAAAGAACAAGTACCCTGGGACAATTCGCAGCAAGCGCGCGATCCGACGGAGATGTGAGAAGTGAGACGAGCGGCGGCGTCAGCGCTGTGCAGAGGCATCAGCGATTGCGTGCAACCGAGAATTCCAATTGTCCTGCAGAAATAAAGCTATAATTTAGAAGAAAAAAATATTGAATAATTATAAATAATAGGTCATAAGTAAGGAAAATGACCACAAGTTACCTTACCTGGGGAGTGTAAAGAGGGGGCGGCGAGGGTGGAGAAGGTGAGAGCGAAGGGAAGGAGAAGAAGAACGTTGAAGGTGAGAAGCGGAGGAACGAGTAGGTATGGTTCTTGCGGTGGAGAGTAACGACCTTGTGAGAGATCCACCACGCCACGCCATTTCTTTGATTTTGCTCTGGGGGGAAATGAACTGAAGAATAGGGGTTTAGGCAGGCAGCGTGTAAGGAAGAGGCTAAACCCTAGTGTGGTTGTTGTCAGAGCGCAAGCCCACATTAGACTGGACTGTGGCCTACAAAGAGACATGTTCTTCCTGCACCTCCATCAGTTCGTCCTGCACTCCCATATTTTAAAAAAAATGTCGAAAAAATACCCCTTTTCAAATTCTATAACTCCGAATATAAAAATTATACTTCAGATTGTATAATTTAAAATATAAAAATTTTATATTTTGAATTTGATAATCCAATATAAAAAATATTATATTATAAATTATATAATTCAAAATATAATTCTTATATTTTTAAATTATATAATCTGAAATGTAAAAAATTTAATAAATGTAGCGTTTATTTAAATTTTGTCATTATACTACTATAGCTTGAAAAAAAAAATTATAATTATACTAAACATTATTTTACTATTTGAATGATTTCACATATAATTTCATATATTAGAAAATAATCATTTATAAAACAATGAGAAGTGTATAATAAATGCAAGATGCATTTACCCAAAAAATTATCATATTTCTATTTTGAAAGAGATTTCTTTCTAATGAAATCATCTTCCCGCTAGGTGCATAACATCCACTTTTGTAAACTTCTTTCTCTTCTATTTAATTGATTTGGTGACTTATTTTCCTTTATTTACTCAATTTGTATTAATGGTGGATATGTAAGCATGATAACTTATATATTATTTTGTATCTGCTGAATTTAAAAATTTTTATTTGTATTGAATCACTTAAAATTTCCAATAACTATTTCAATAATTACATATCCGATTTCAATAATTACATATTCAATTTGACCGGTAAATAAATACACAAGCATATCTTTCATGTTTGTTTGGATAATAATGGTTAAGATTTTTATAAAAAGATATCATTGATTTAATAAAAAATAAAAAATAATATAAAAAATTTGAGTAAGTGAAGCTGAAGTAGCTACTTTGGAAATAACAAAAAAAAAAACTATTGGAATGAGAGAATCAGAATCGAAAAAAAGATTTCTTATTTCTTTCTCTCATTCAAAATCAAAATCATGTACGAGACTTTCATCTCGCACAGTTCCTAAGTTCCTAAGTGATAAAAGAGAAAATATAAATGTTTTTTTTTATTACTTTTCACGCATATGTTTAAGACCAAATCCTTTTTATTTTGAATTTTTAAAAAGAATACTAATCCTTTTTGTCCCAAAATAATTATTCAAACTCTGCCAATGTATATAACGAATGAAGTTTATGAATAAATTCAATCCTGGTTATATTCAATTTAAATTTATCTAAATTGTATATAACAAATGAAGTTTATGAATAAATTCAATCCTGGTTATATTCAATTTAAATTTATCTAAATTGTTTTGTTTGTCGCAAACATTGGATATATTTTTCTCTTTAATTAATTTATTTAATCAAGCTTAGATAAATCTTCATTTATTACATTCTATAATTTATAATTGAGATATCAAGTAATATCTATATAATTAATAAGAGTTTGAAATTGAGTATAAATATCTAACTATCCACCCAAAATAGGCGTAGTACACTTCCATAGATATCTTGAAAAGTAAGGAGAGAAAAACAATTAACTAGCCAAATTAACTTGGTGCTTTGCAGGATCTTACATTCTGAAATCCAACACGCAAACTGTATTGTTGGCAAAACATGCAGCGATCTTGTCACCCTCCTTATTCCAACCCACCTCGAAAATGCCTCCATTACCAGTGTAGGTTTTAACGATCTTGCCTTCCTTCAGGGACCATATGAGCATCGATTTGTCAGGAGACCCACTGGCTAAATACTCACCATTCGGACTGAATGCAATAGAATATACACGATCTCTGTAGGAAAAAACAAACAAAATTGGAATCAAGGGGATTGGTAATATTCAGAGAGAGCCTATTATTAGCCTCATTTACTAAATTTGAAATGTTTTCTACCAAATGAATCCATTTTGCAGGACCGCAGGTATACAATTATCGCCAGACAAACAAGAAGTTTGGATAGTAAGAAAATTCAACTATGAGTCGCATGTCAAAGTGATCACTTTCAAACAAAAGGGATAGAAGCTGGGAGGAGGAACTATACCTGTGTCCATTCAAGCTGTAGACAAGTTTCCCAAGTTCCACATCCCAAAGCTTTACAGTTGAATCAAATGATGCACTGCACATAAAGATGACTAGGTCACTTAAAATAAACAAAAAAACTTTTCGTCTAGTATTAAGAAAAATATTAAAAAAAATACGCAAGCAAACATGATTGCCTATATATATGCACCCGCACATAGGTCATTGATCAACATAAAGCAAACTACAGAAACTTTGCCACATACAGTATATAAACCAGCAGATTGTCTCAATTATACCTCAGGCTTTAAATAGAATGACATCGAAATAAGTAAACTAAGAAACTAACTTAAAAGGAAATTAGGAAACTCATTAAAAACAGAATCAAAACATTATAGGAAAGTAGGAAATTAGTGACCACGTGCTGCATCACAGTTTTCTGTAGGAGTCTCTGAAACTGGCACAGCAAGATAAATAGCTATATTTTTGTGTGATCTAATAAAAATTATATTCAGATAATCACAAGTGTCCCGTCATCAATTAAAAAGTTAACAACTACAAGCATTATGCACACATCAACTGGAATCAGTAACATGCCAAAGGTGGCACAAGATTGTATAGTAAGCACCGAACAAGGCTATTTAGAGCACCGAACAAGACGTCGCTAACAAATGCATTTTAAAAGCTCAAAAGAAGTGAATCTAACTCAAGCAACTAACATACCTAGCCAACACCAAATTTTTATTAGGGTTATTTGTACCAGGACCAGTTGGGCTCCATCTGATAGTATATATCTCCTACAAAATAATTATTCAGTTTTTCCAACTATCTGCATAATACATGAAAAATTCAAAAGGAAATATTAATACACTGACATCAAGAAATATTCACAAATGGTACCTTTGAATGCTCACTGAAATCGTGAAGATATTTATCGTGTTTCATACTCCATATCTACAAAACAATAAATGGCAAACATACAGCGCACAACAATTTTACAATTAGTTCAGCAAGAATACATACTTACCTGATAAAAAGGATTCCATAAAAGCTCTGATAGCAAAATCCAGTACCAAAAAAAAAACCTATTATATAATGATAAAGTAAACCATAACAGTGAGTGATATTACCTTTGCCGTCATATCATCAGAACAAGAGGCCAATAATGAACCAGTGGGATCCCATTTGATACAATTAACTTCACTCTGAAATTGCCAAAGGCCACCATTAGACAGTAAAAGCTTATCCAAGCACTATATTGCATTTTAATGAAATATGTCAACTTAATGCAGGACCTATAAAGCTAGTTACACAGAATTCAGTAATCAAGCAGGTCATTAACTACTGACTTTGCTGTCCAAATAATCCGGGTAGAGCTGTAGATTTTTATAAGAAGGCCACCTAGGAAATGACAACTTAGCAAATCAGGATTTGTTAGCACTACAATATATTAGACTCAGACCGGGGTCCTCCCAGTCCAGCATGTCCAGCCATATTTGATATCCAAAAGATATTCTAGAAGATACAAGTTAGAGAAGGCCTCAAACTACGCTGCTAGAAAAAGGAGTGTGCAGGGAATGCTTATATAGGGAAGTAATAAGTGCAAAAATAGATCCCTTTGGATTGCAATTTCTTAGATTTGAATAACTCTCCTTGTTTTTCTATCAGGATTCATCTTCAAAGCACGACCCCAAGGATGTACATAGATTCATTGGCTAACCAGGCTGGGCCTTTTTAACTTCTTATCAGTAAAGTAGGGAATGGATTCATCGTCAAAGCACTATCCCAGGATCATCCATTGATCAGTACAATTAACGGTACAATTAACCATACTTTCCATTTTAAACCTCTCCCTCCCACAGGTGTAATCTCAGTATCATAAGTAACCGTGCATAGCATAATCTTTTAAAATAATGAGGTGAGGTGTATGAACCTGATGCCCAACAAAAGTTTTAATTGGGAGGTTTTCGCCAATCTTGCATACATGTATTTTACTCTCAGTTGAGCTTGTTGCAAATGACACATTGTTGCGCCAGTCAACATCAAGTGTCCAACCTAAACAGCATAGAAAGCCCAAATTTAAAAAGTTATCTATAAAATATGGTTTAAAATATTATCGGAAAGAGTTCTTTTCATACTATAAAATAAACAACTTCCTAAATTTACAAGGTTCAAAATATACACCTTGTAAGGAAAGGTGTATTTAAAATTTTACCTGAATGAAATTCAAATTGTTGTTTCCATTTCATAGCTTTCACATCCCATACAATTGCAGATTGGTCACAACTTCCAGTGAGAAGATAATCACCTTTCTTATTCCACTTCAAAGAGAATATGGGTCCCTTGTGTTTGCTTAAAATACTCCACAGTTCACCTGGTAAAAAAAAAAAACATCACTGCATGATCAAAATTCAAAATAATAATTGAGCGTTTAGTTTTCTGCTGGCATAGATAGTGGAGGTTTGGCTCAACTCTAAATTAAATTCACATTTCCTCCCCCATGACTTATTGTTATTATGCCACAGCTTTCCAACAGATAAAGCAAGCAACCACATAAATGATGATTTTACGTAAGAAAAAAAAACTAAGATCTCAACACTGACGACAAAGACAACAAGGGTATTCACACAAAACATATTAGCAGACAGACTGACACATTCAACTGGTGCATGTTAGCATATAAAAGTTGTTAAAAGTTTAATATTCCTTATCATCTGAATCATTTAGATTGAGATTAGTTTTATAGACGCTAAAAGAAAAAACATTATATTGAAGTAATAATACTACTCAAAACCTTTTGGTTAGAAACCAGCTCGGGGAGTGATATTAATCATTTACAATAAAGAAAAAACGTTGGGGAAGGAGCCCCCTCCCCCCCACCCACACTAATGCATGTGTGCCTATCCCTAGGTCGCAGAATCTTAGAGCTTTTTTCATCTTAATCACGTACATCTTAAAAAAGGCTTTACTGAAAGTCTATGTTTATAAGAAATGACCTACCATTGGTGGTCCAAATTCTTGCTTGCCCATCAAATGAGCCAGTTGCAAGTAGTGTCCCCTCCCCCTGCATAACGGCAACTAGAAGTCAAGCTTTTCATGAAATAAAAAATAATTATGACTTAATATATTACCTCTTGTACAATTTCCTTGTCACAAACCTACCCTGCTTTAGTGAGGCTGGTATAAGTTTGAAAAACATAGAGAGATGTATGGAGAAAATTGAGCAAAAGAATAGGAGAGGGTGAAGACACTATCAGTAATCATCTTGAGTTCAAATTAGAATATGCAATCAAACTCACATTCCAATCCAGTGTCGTGACATCATTACTCTTCTCACTTGGTTTACTCCTAACATGCTTCAACACAAACACGTTTGGAGGGTCATTCAGCAAAACAGATTTGCATCTCCCTTCTGGTATTGACCAAAGACGAGCTGTTGAATCCCCAGACCTATAGTTGAAATGACGATAGAGAAGTTAAAAATCATTGTAAGAAGCCATTCATCAGGTCCCTATTTCTGAAATAGTTTACTGTCTTCAAAGTTGTCTGAGAAAATAATAAAAGATGGATATCTTCCAAAATAAACACCCTTACTGTTAGTTTAAACACCATGGAAGCAAGAAGGAATTTGAATGCCAGTTAAGATGAGTGAAATGTATCGGATGCAAAATCATTCAAACATTCTTCTCCAAAGTTCCAGCAAATGAGGAAAATAACTTACCTGTGGTTACTATCTATCTAACTGCTATTTATGACATAAATACCTTAATTACACCGTGAATGCAGTTGCAAATGATTCAAAGTGTCTTATCCGCAAATGAGGAAGATAACTTGCCTGTGGATACTATCTATGCAAAATTGCTATTTACGACATAAATGACTCAATGACACCTTGAATGCAGTTGTTTATATAATAAAAAATTCTAAAGAACATTTGAAATTGGTGGGATAGTCTGCTTATAGATAAAAAACCAATGTTGAAGTTGCATAAGCTGAATAAAAAAGACAATTTTAAATTTTTATTTTTTAAAAAAACTACAACTGCTTTTGAAAACAGGAATCTAGTAGTCCTTAAATTCCCAAATATAACCACTGATACAAGTATACAACTAATGCAGAATTCTGACAAGATTTGCAACCAATCTTGCCAAAATACTTGTATTAAAGCTGAACAAGCACAAAATCCCAAATACAGTTAGCATCTCTTCATCAAAAAGGAAAAATAACAAATGACAATCCAAGTTAAGCAATATAATGTACAGCTATAAAATACACACTAATAAATACATATTTATGAAAAAATTAAATCAACCACGAAAAAAATACCTACCCTGATGCTAGAAGAGATCCTGTAGGACTCCATGCACAAGCACACACCTAAGTGTACAGTAAACAAGCCCGTCAATAGTGTTTTACAGGAAAAACAGCAGATGAAAGCAAATGTAAAAAGTTAACAAACCAAAAACATATTGATGAAATACTTCACCTCAGAAGTATGACCTTCTAAAACCATCACATCTGACCTAAGGATTTCACATGGTTGCGGTGTTGATGATGTAGAAATGTCCATCGGCTCTGGTCCTACAAAAATGAATAAAAACTTTTAATTCATTTGTTGAAGAGAAAATATTAATTGGAACAGAAAACTAATTTGAATATTTGCATATTCTAACAGATAGCATGCAGGTTCCAGTGTTGTAAAAACATGCAACTAAATTAGAAATTGCATTGGGATATTCCCAAAGAAAAAAAAAATTAACAACTTTTGCTAGAAATAATCAGGATATAGAATTAGGACATACGGGTAGAAAAACATCATATCAAGGAGAACATTTCTAATCCTAAATCCCACAAACCTGGCTACTAATAAACTAATAGTTCAATGAAACTCATCACAACGCACCCTAGATACGTAGTTTTTAGTGGATTTATAAAACAAGCCAGATAGCCAATATTTTAGAAGTAGGACTGTTACAGACTGAATAATAATTAAAAAGGAAAAAACAAGCACTGGATGACAATAAGCTGAGAGTACTAGCTCTCTACAATATCAATAACTAATTTTTATATCATCAGTCATTACTCCATTCATCAAAGAATCACAAGGGCCCCAGAGCATGAGGCTACCACTAGATGGGGTATAAGGAGGGAATATGAGAGCAGCAGTTCCCCTGCCCTATGCAGAGAGGCAGCTTCCAGGATTTTAACCTGTCACCTTCAGGTCACAGCAGTAACATTACCATTGAACCAAGGTCCACCATCATTCACCAGCTGATCGACTAATCGCAACATGAAAGAAAACATACTACAATTCTACAAATTTTACAAGGATTAAACCTTAACACTAGCAAAATTTGTGCATAAACAAAAAATGGTTAAAAATAACAGAAGAACATAGGATTATAAGAAAAAATATAAATTCAGGGGAAGTTATTAATAAAAATAATGCAGTTACACCACATGAAATGCCAAACATACAGCAAACAACGACAAGTGACTACCTCCTAAAGCTTTATTCTGTTCATGCACAGTAACCATATGTTCGCGATCTGTGACCAGTTCCTTACTAGTCTGATTGCCATGCTTCTGTTCTAGCTCTTTAAGATTTTCTGCCTGATCTCTATCCTTTTGACATTCTTTTGTCCTGTCATGTCTTTCTTTTCCTTTTACCAATCCTCGCCCACCTTCATGCTCCTTTTCAGATTCTTTATTTCTATCCTTATGTAGCATTTTCCTTCTTTCATTAACCATTTTCCCAAGTTCATGCACATCTTTTGTGATAAGATCCAAAGGTTTTATGAATGAAAAATCTTCGTCCAGGTTCATATCCTGGCAAGCTAACATTAATCAGTATGCACCCTAGGGTACCAAAGGCTTAAATACTATTCAAACACATTGATGTTATTCTGGTAGTAAAAACTAGTGTTAAAATAAAGAATACTAACATTAGTCAAGTTGGCTTCCATCTCCAAGTACTGTAGCCCCTTCTGAACAAGTCTAATAAGAGCACCTATTGGTACAAGCATGCCATCAATGGAGTTTTTGTTAATACCTGCCTCATTTCCAAATGCAAAAGCAGTGTGTATGAAACCTGCATTTATAACAACATCACCAAAATCCAATTCAGTTTCTTTACACATCATGCCCTTCTCATCAATATAGAAAACTTCATTAAAATTAAAAGAAACAATTTTTTTTTGTTAAGTAAGAAAATTTATAAAATCAATTTCAGATCTTCTCCCACCATAATGGATGCCCTAGTCCATTTTATTCCACTGACAGGATTGCAACAATGAACTATTTGTCATAGTTATCTTTTAAAGTCATTTAAGAAATTTAATTCATGAATGAAAAATTGGCAATAGCATTTACTTCATATGTACATACGTGTGTGCATGCGGTTCACTAATGTATGCAAGACAAGGTAAAGATTTTCCCTAAATACACAGAATTTGACAAACATTCATCTTGAGCGTATTTTAAGAAAATCGAAGTTATAACTTAATAAAACATACCTTCTGAAAACTAAATGCAAGTACATTAACAACACAAACCCCTACACACACATACATAGAAAGAACAATTCTTCTAATGAGTTTTATATAGCATGTTTCAAGGTTACAAATCTGAGATGAAATAAATTTTAACTATTCAAAGCAGCTGATGTTAATTATTACCAGTTCCTCCATTAGAACTTAGATCAGTAAACCTTGCTCTTGCATATAATTCAAGGGACTAAAGGAATATCTTGCATCATTTTAATATATAACAATCCTGACTGAAAACACAACAATGTCTAATTGCAGTGAAACTAGACTGAAATCTCAAGATGAAAATTGATAGCAAATGAGGGTTTGGTCACCTTTATGAAAAGGGTTTTGACCCAACTCCAACTCCCACCCCAGAACTGAGTGAGCAATTGATAATACCAAAAAATTCATGACTCTAAACAAAAAAAATAACACAGAATTTCACTTCAGAGCCACAACATTGTAGTCTCAGAACCAGAGAACAATCTTTCAGCAACAGAACAAACAACATTCACTCCTTCTACCTTAAACCAAACTAAAATTAAAAGGTCCATTTCCGAACCACAATTGTCGCCAACCCTAACCAATTAGCCACAACATTTTCAGCGCTTGGTCAAACCAACCAGTCAAAACCATTAGAATTCTTCCAAAGCACGAAATTCACCCAAAATCTGTACTGCTAACATTTCAAGAACCGCACAGGAGTAAAATAAGAGTGAGCCAGCAAGCAAAACGGAAGGCAAATTGTATAATAAGGACATTCACAACAGTGAAAAGAACAAATACAAAGAATGAAAGAAACCTGATTCGGAAAGGTAGCGAAAGACGATATAGTTGAGTTCGGCGGAGGATAAGGTGGACATGTTGCTTCCTGAGCGAACCGCTTTGGAGACCTTCAAGAAGAAAAGGTTACGCAAACAGCAAGAAAACGTGTGTGCGGAAGCAAAAAGAAGAGAAAGAGATATAGAGATACCGAAACGGCACAGGAAGTAGTAGCTTAGGAATTACGAATGCGAACGAACAAAGAACGTGAATTACGAATGCGAACGAACGTTACTCTCTGCACAGCTGCAACCAAAGCACACGGAATGGAACGTTACTCTCTGCACGAGAATGCAGAAACTCGAGTTTCTGCTTTTCCGCAGTTTGTCAATGTATTTATACTACTTTGCTCCCTCTCATGCTTAAAATTTCAGAAATACATTTATGATGTCAGGGTGCCAATTTTATTACAATAATCTTTAAAAAAATCATATTTATTTTGTTTTTATTCATGTCAGAATACAAATTTATGTTTTATTATATTTTGTAGAAGGGGAGATATATTTATGTTATTGTTTATGCCTCAAATAAATGTTATTAAATATTTTTTTCATAAAAACAAAAATTCCATCAATAAAAGAGATAATGTTTTTAAGAATTTAACTTTAAAAGAAGATACATTAATACTTAAATCTTAGAATAGATTGACATGTGGTAATTATATAAATTTTGTAGTCATAAAGAAGAATAAACATCTAGACATAATTAAAATATTACAAAAAGTACACCATTTATTGAGTTTTAAAAGAGAAAATGAAAATTATGTAATAAAGTAAAATAAAAACTTAATAACTTAATAAATTAAGAAAAAAAGTATAATTAAAACTAAACTTAAACTTAAGTCTTTTATAAAAAAATTATATTTTCCTTTAATAATAATAATGTCCTTTCACTTAGTAATAATAGTGGAATGTCAACAAAAAAAAAGGTAATATAATATAAGATATTACCCTTTCTAAAAGGTAAGATTAAAAGAGTTCAGAAAATACCTATAAAAGGATTTATTTATCATGTTTTATTTATAAAAAAACATTTTATTAGAATTATCAAATAAAAGAAGACTAAAAACAGTTACAAAAATATGTATTCCAATATCTTGATAAAAAAAGATAAAGAATATTTTACAGTGAATTTGTTTGCTATATATATATATATATATATATATATATATATATATATATATATATATATATATATATATATATATATATATATATATATATATATATTCATGTTCTATTATTTTATTTTTTATAAAATATTAAATATAATCTATAATTTTATAATAGATTTTTCAAAATCATCTATCTATTAATTATAATTAATATTAAATAAATGCAAAATTAAAGTAATAATTATTGATGACCTAAAAGTAAAAGAAAACGCACAGTAGAATCATTTCAAATTTAATGCTTAACATACCTCTCTGTCAAAGTTTATAACATCTCAGAATAATTTATTGCCCATCTTCATAAAACTAAAATAGGCATTAATTATTTTTTCTTAAAATAATTAATTATCTGACATGTTCTTATTAGGAAAATAAATAAATATTGGAAATAAACAACATAAAATTTCCTTTTTTATTCTAATGTGAGAAGACAAATGCTAGTGAATGTTAAGATCTTATTCAACAATTCTTCTATCTTTGTTAACAATACAAATTATTCTCAATTTATTGTATTTAACTAATTTTGATAAAGTACTATAACAAAACAAAGATGAAGTATCTTTCTAATTTATAGTTTTATTTCTTATTTAGTAGTAAATATATAAAAGTATGATAAAAAAATTCTTCATTGATATTATGAAATGATAATTAAAATAAAAATATGTTAAAACATCAAACAAACTAAAATAAAATATTTTTATTATTAGTACATCTTCTATGACCATTTTTAAAAACATAATTATCAAATAAGTAAAAAATACAAAAAGAAGAATAATGTTTATTATCAATGATATATATTAGTGAATGAAATCTATTTGATTAATGTTATTAATAAAATTAATATCATAATATAAATTACAAGTTCTTATGAAAAAAAATATATAAAATAAATTGTAAAGACCTGGAAATAATTTTAAAGTTAAAGTGATATAATTAAAATAATACATGAATATTTGTATTAAAGTAAAAAAACGTGTAATAAATAATTAGTTATATAGATTTCATTTTAATATAATCACAATCTTTAATATAAAAACATGTCTTATTATTTGTTTTCGTCTTTTTAAATTTAACTTCATTATTCATCACATTAACTATTAAAGATTATCTTTGGACTATTTATAGACAGAGTAAAGTCTTTTAATCAAATTATTGTCAAAATAAGTTTTTTTTCATGTTTATTTTTCTTTTGCATCACTTTTGAATTTCTTATATATCGGTAAGCATGTATCGCATGTGGTATTTTTTATTCTGAATATTTTGTTATTTTAGAGTTTCAATTATACATTCAATTCATTCATCAAGATTGTATATTATAGGTTAGGTTATTCTAGTGTCTTTAGGATTGGAATTCTTTATAAATATTTAAGTGTTGAATCTTGTAAGAAAAATTACTTTTGTCTTTCTTATCATAAGTTAAAGGATCTTAATGTGAACCTAATGTGGTGACAAGTTTCAAATTTCTCTTGTGATGATGAGTAATATATTTACTTATTTGTGTACATGATGAATTAAGCTGAAGTTTGAAATATGGTATGGTTTATTTGTTGTAGATGGTTGTGTTAGATGTCAATCAAATTAAAAATTTAAGATTTTTGTTGATTAACTTGTTGTTTACGCTGATCTTTAGTTAAATTGGAAACATCAATTACTTTGAATTGGTTGAACTTAGTGTGAATGTACTTAAGTGATGGTAGAACTCTGGATAAGATCAAGTAACTCAAGTTGATATTATAGTCTTCTAAACTGATGAGAAAAAAATATGAAACATCAAATTTGAATCACCTATACCAGTTCTTGATTTTTATAAAGCTAAGCAAAATTATGCATACTTGTTGGACGAGTCATATTATTTAGAAGAAATTCATAATTTATAAAATCTAGAGTATTGAAGAAATTCATAATTTATAAAATCTAGAGTATTGTTGTTGAATGAACCATTCTTTATGGGCAAATTTGAAAATTTAATCCTAGTAGATTGGTAGTTAGGCAAACAATATATCCCCAAGTAAAACTTAAGGAATTAAAAACCCAAGAACCTTGACCGTTGTGTGAATTTAATCTGAAAGGCCTGATCACTACACGAGTCAAATTCTCACTCGGTAATTATATAGTTAAATGCTTGTTAGTAACATATACTTAATTCTAAAATTTTATTATTTTGATTTTGATTTCTACATTAAACATATTTTTTTCATATTAAATTTGTAATATTAATTGGTATAACATATGTAAATTTATGTCAGCACTATTTGATTTGAGTTAGAGATATATATTATAAGTTATATGGTGTAATATATGTTTTGAATTACAGATTTGTATATGAGAAAGATATAGTAATTCTACTAATATATTAAAAATTATATAACTGAAAAAAATAAAGTAGAAAAATTGAAGAAAAAGTTATATGGTTAAGTTTGTGATTTGAAATTTATCCTATTATTACACTAGAGGACTTAATTTTATTATTCGTTTGAAAAAAATTTAGAAAAATATAACCATTCACAAATACCATTTGAAAAAGTTAAAAGTATAAAAAGGTACAATTTTATTTTCATTTTATAATCCTTCTAAAATTTCGTAGTTATTAAGAAAATGATAAATAATAATAAAAAATATTCATTAATAATTTGAATAAAAAAATTACCAGTACCTGTCCTTCCAAAAATTCTAATGATGTGTAATATATATATATATATATATATAATACAACATTCTTAACTTATTATATTGAATAAGCTTTATATTTCTTTTTCAGGTATATAGTCAGACATAATTATTTTTTACACTATTTTTTTTCATCTAAAATTTACATTAATTCAAAAAATTATATACTTTCCACCGTTTTAGTTTTTTTTTTCATTGAATTATATATATATGTATATATATATATACTCCAAGATAAGTATAAAAAAATATTTTTAAATTAGTCTTTTATTTAATTTTAAATTAACAACTCATATTAATTAATAATAATTAAGTGTATTATATTTATGTTTCTCTTACGAAAGAAATTACAATTTGATGACAATGTTTGACCCATGAATTATATATAATTCAATTATTTCTGTATATATAATCATATTTTGTTTTTTTTTTTATCAGCATAATCATATTTTGTAAGTATAACTTGTCCTTTAAAGAATATTCGTTCAAGTAAAAAAATATTATTTATATTTCAATAAATTTATATTATGTTTGATAAAATTAATTGAATAACTAAGTAGAAATTGAAAATACTCAGTGAAAGTTTATAGCTGAAGTTTAAAATTTTTATGTTAATTTACTAAATTATTACTGTTTGATAAAATGTTCACTAAAGTGACTAGTAAATATAAATAAAAAAATATATACATAATATATTTACAGCGATGCTCATGATGTTAAAAACTATATATGAAATAATTTTTAATTAATATAAATATAAAATATTTACACAAACTCTTACTATAAAAACACACGAGCTTACATTTTAGATGAGGTTATTTACTGCAACGTGATATTCGTGTGTCTCTCGTATAGTCTTTGGATTTCAACGTACATTTGATAAGAGAAATTAAATATCATTTCAAAATGTAAAATTTCTTCCGTTTTAAATTTCATATATATTTTTTAAATGTTTTTATTTAGCTTATATTCGTTGTTTATTATAAGTATATTTTTATATTAAAAGATAAAAAAACTTGACAAAATTTACGAAATGTGTGTATAAAAGCTATTTAACTAGCATATTAAATAACTTTGAGAAAAAATTGATCATTCAAATAAACTTAAATACCAGTAAATATTTTATGAAAAATTGATGTATTGATTATTAGGTTTTTAAAGAAGTCACGATTTTTGGGTCATTCAGTATTTATTCTGCTGGCACACGAATCTATTTCTTAATGAGACCTCGAAATGAGTGAAACAGTGACTGATGTGACACTTACGTGGTTGGTAGTATCCTCTTTCCCATCTCACATTATTTTTTTCTTTGTTGGCTAATTTACAAAACTATTTGCGAAAAAGGGTGCTCATGTGCTGTATATTGAGTCACATGATTATGTCAACAAAATTTGAATATGATATCACAAGCTTTGGTCCATCTTAACACTTCAAAGTCTTGAAAAAAATGTTTCTGTTTTTGTAGTAAATTCTAGTTAATATGCGTTTAACATCTCTCTATTATTTTACTTTACATACATTAAAAAGTTGTTTAAAATGACTGATATATTAAGATTATTAGAAAAAGCAAATGGTTTGAATTCTAAGTGTCTTGAAAGTAATAGAATGCTATGCCTGTAAGCAAACAGGCCATTATTCTAGGGACTGCCCTAATAAAGCTAATCTATTCACTAGGGAGGCAGAACTAATAAAAAGCTGTAGGATGAATTTGATTCCTATAGATGAGTC
>Ga0209700_106980_pt1 | contig 16656 bp, 9 predicted proteins | sample SiratroredBW_FD_187528 | JGI IMG/M metagenome (GOLD analysis project Ga0209700, IMG submission 187528) | Root nodule microbial communities of legume samples collected from California, USA - Siratro red BW (SPAdes) (version 2) | ecosystem: Host-associated > Plants > Roots > Nodule | place: USA...
TATATATATATATATATATATATATATATATATATATATATATATATATGTATATATATATATATATATATATATACATATATATATATGTATATATATATGCTTGATATACTTCTAAAAACGTAATGGGTTTTGGATAACAAAAACAACTTTGAACATATATAATTTAGTATAAAATCACTCTAAAGCTAAATGCTACATGAAAAGTGTTTGGTATTTTTTACTTTTGAAAGTGCCAAAGTCTTCTCATGTTTTTGAACATGAGATTGAAATTGTGGGAATGGGAAATTTACATCACAAATGCCTTGTCATCCCATCTTCTGACTTTTGTCAATCACCTTCCCTCCCCTACATAAGAGTTGACTTTATTTTTTTAATAGCAAATAATGATATAAATAGAAACACTTTAGGGGTACTCTAACCTTAGTAAAAGAAGAAAATTTCCCAGAACGTACATAAATGCAGCAAAAATCACATAAAGAACAAGTGAAAAATTATAAAATATCCTCCATGTCAACTACGGCCTGTACTTTCTTTCAAAAATAAGAGCAATAGAAAATGAGAAAGCAACTCTGAAGATGAGACGGTATGCAGTGAGAACTTGAATGCTCAAGACCTACTTAATTATTTAACCTCTCTTAGGCAGTCAATAGGGTGCAGACACCATTTTGCAAATGTTTTTTGAAACCCAATCCCCACAAATCTTGCCCAACTCCAAACTTGCAATTGGGTTGTAAAAAGATCTCTACCTCATCCACCTGACAACCCTTAAAGATAACCCTATTCCTATGCATCCAAATAGCCTTAGTAAGTGCTAACCACATCACTCTCCACACACGATTAACTTGTGCACTCAATCCAGTAAGATAAAAGCTGAGAAAGTGGCTAGCTACATTGTTACTTGTCACTGAAAATAATCCTGCCCACTTATCACACTTGACCCATATAATATGCTGAATAGATTTCGCATCCTTGTTGCACAAAGACATAGATTACACGGAAGCCTAATCCCTCTCTTTTCAAGATTAACTGTAGATGGTAATCTATCTATCTACCAAAACACTCCAACCAGACACCTTAGTTGTTCCAGGCACTTTAAGACTTTAAACCTTGCTCAAACAATCATTTCTTGGTATATTTTGAATCACTTTCATGGCCCAATAACCAGATTGGACTATGTAGGCCTCGGTCTTCTTATCCACCCAACACTACCTATCAAATGAATAACCCCTCTAAACAACAAAGTTGATGATTTTCAAAAGTTATTTTTTCAAGTCTTTCTCCCAATCAAACAGTTCCCTCCTCCTTGGTATTTGTCAAATGTACTCTTGTATGATCCCGTTGTCAATCCTCAAAGTAAGGTCACAGACCAAAAATTCTTTGGTATTTGATACCTCGTATAACCTAGGAAACTTATCCTTTAGCGTCCCATCTCCCACCCATCAATCTTTCCAAAATTTGATCCTACTTTTGTTACCAAGTTTCTATCTAATCCTTTGATCAAACCAATTAGATACTCCAAATACCTTGCAAACTTTTCCTAAAGCCTTCCACCAATTCAAACCTTTTTTGTCAATCATAGATTTATTCATATTTCTCCAATCACCATACCTGGATTCAGTGAGGTTTCTCCATCCTCCATCATGCTCAAATCCCAACCTTCATTTCCACTTAGCTACAACAGCAGAGTTAAAAACGTGAATGTCCCTCACTCTCAAACCATCTAAACTCAATAGGAATTGACTTCCTAAAGCGTTGAAAATATTGAAGAATGTGATGCAGAAATACATTTTTGTTTTGTTTGGGTACGTTAAACATGAAAAAAAAAATTATGAGAAAATAATTGTTCTAAAAAGTGATGAGTAGTCAGAATGCGATTTTAGAACCATTTATAAATTATCACCGTTTTCTTTGGAGGAATTGACCAAGTTTGGTGGCATTTAGAAGCATAGGAAATGTCCATTAACTACATCGAATAAAGATGTGGCCATAGAGAATCTTGCATACTGGAAAAATAGTCAAACAATATTTATAAACGATATTGATACAGTTGTGAAATATTTTTTATTATTTAAAATAATATTCAAATAATTCATAAATAAATTTAAAATAATATAAAAAAATTCAAACATAATAGAAATTCAAGCGTAATAGTATATTTTATAATAACAGAAATTCATCTATAATAACACAAATATTTAAATAACAACAAATTCTAAAATGTATCTCATTATTCTTTTATAAGTTAATAATTGGTATAGTCATCATGAGGCAAATTATGTTATAAGAGAGTTAGAGATAAAATAGGAAAAGTGGAAGCTATAATATACTATAAGAAAATTTGTTGTTAGGTATAAATAATTATATACGGATTTAAATATGTATATAAAACATTTGTTATATACATACAACTTTTATCTGAATATAAATTATGTTATATACACAGTTTTTTTTATATAATAGTAAAGTGATTTGGTATGAAAATATACCTTTATCTACTGTTCCTCTTTTATTTTTAACTCTCTTATAACATATACCTTTAAATTACTTGAAGGAGCTAAGGTTATGCCTTTCTTGAAGAGAAAAGCTAGCTAATTAGTTCCTAACTATCACATAACATGAGTTGTTTTAGATTTAAAAATAAAGAAAAGCAAAAGAACAATCCTAATTTCAGTTTTTGTCACTAGTTGGTTATGCCATTTCTATTGGCAAGACTATTCATTGATGGTTTTACATATCATTAGATTTCTAATAGTTGCATAAAATGACATCCTGCCTCACTATCTAAGATTAGATAATTGTCTAAATAGCCGCTAATTCTAAAATGAGTTTATATACTAATGCATAAATTTAGTTGTCCTTGCTTGTCTTCTCCTTTTGCTATCATTCAATCTTTCTCGGCGCTAGTTTTTTCTATTAACACTTATCAGTATTTTTTTTACCAAACTATTTCTAATATCCTGTATTGTCAATCTATTGTGCCAAATCTATATCCATATTTTGTGATTATTTCTGACTTTTAAGAGCTTTTAACTTCCATATATATATATATATATATATATATCATTGAATTTTGCCTGCATTCACTTCAGGATGATCAAATTCACCTAATACTACAACTTCTTACTTCCCATAACATTTCTAAGTTGTGATACTTTCTCTACCCTTCCTTGTGACGAAATGAAAAATATACTTCCTAGACTCATTTCCTTCCTTATTGCTCCATATATTTTAAGCATATTATTGAACACATACACCAATTAAGAATATGAGAACTTTGTTTTTGTATGCTTGTTATTATACCTATCCATGTGTTTATCTCTAGTTTAATAAATATTTTCTCCTCATTAACCTTTTCATTATAAAATATAATGTGGTTTCATTGTTTCTATATATTTTATATAACTACTAACCACATGCACTTCCATACTAGACTGTCTTTGCTAATAAGCTCTAAGGATGTGAAATGATCAAAATGTCGTTTGCTTAGGTCCTCCACTACTACAATTCATGCTTTGCTTCCCTTTGTCATCCAAACTCTTTCATGATCCAGTTTTAGACTTTAGAATGTCTTTTCCACAATCATTATTTGTTTATTTGCAATCTCTACTTTTATTTAGGTAATAAACCATTATTAAACAACTTAAAATCTTTAACACCTAGACTTCCCTCTCCTTTCACCTTACATATTATTTTCTATTTTATCCTATCTTTCTACCTTTATATCACCATCCCCTTTAGAAATCCATTATTTGTTTATTTGCAATCTCTACTTTTATTTAGGTAATAAACCATTATTAAACAACTTAAAATCTTTAACACCTAGACTTCCCTCTCCTTTCACCTTACATATTATTTTCTATTTTATCCTATCTTTCTACCTTTATATCACCATCCCCTTTAGAAATCCCTTTGGATCTTTTTAATTTCCTTCTCTACCTTAACATAAATTTTGTAGAAAGATAAATAAAACAGTGGAAATACAGTAATAACTTATTTTATCATACATGCTCTCTCAACAAAGGATAAGAAACTTTTATCTATTCATTCTTTTTCAACACTATATGTTGAGTGTTATATTTCTTGAGATTTTCTTCTATTTGCATTCTTAAAATAGATGAACACTCATGATACTACAATTTAAAAAAGTGAGAATCTTTCTAGGTAATGCTTATATACTCTCAACTCCCTATTTTGCTTTTGACAAAATTGACCTTAAGACTTGGCACAATCTCAAAAAAACCTAAAAATACATTTAACTACCAAAATGTTTTGAATTTTGGCATCATAAATAAACAAAATGTCATCAACAAATTGTAATATGTCTCCTTACTCCCTCATCCCAAATTTCACCCCCTCAAGTAACTATTTTTAGTTGTTTGACTTGTTATTCATATCAATGTTTTAACTAAAATAAGATATAGAAAAGGATTCTCTGAATCACTCTGTCTTAAACCTTTAGAAGGTATGAATGCCTTTGAAAGATTGTTGTTTCACTAGAAAAATATTGTAAATATAGAAAAGGATTCTCTGAATCACCCTGTCTTAAACCTTTAGAAGGTTTGAATGCCTTTGAAGGATTGTTGTTGACTAAAAAAATATTATATTGTTGACGATTCCAAACACTTTTTTATCCAACCAAACCATTCAATGCTAATCTTTCCATCATGTTGTACAATAATTCTCACCTTAAATAATCGTAAGCTTTCTTAAAATCCATCATCAAATCTGAACATACTACTAAACCTCATTAATCACATATATCTAGCCTGAATTGTTTTAATACTCATCAAGTATCAAGTATTTAGGGACTGTTGTGATAACTGATTGTTGTGTGAAGGGTTTGAACACCTCTTTTATGCTCCCTATTTAATTAAATTTAAATTCATTTTGTTCATAAACGAACCCTGAGTCTTGTGATACTAAAAATGTTTGGAATATACGCTTTCTTGTGCCATTGGTTGATCTGTACCAGACATACTTTTTTTTCTATTAGATATATATTTCGTTTCTATAGTTAAGACATCATTAAAACTTTCTATTTCCCTCGTACTTCTCCTCTCCTTGCCCACTCCCTTCTTTCCTTTGGTTTTGGTTCACACATGGCACCAAAATATCTGTGCGTGATTTTGGTCCGCACGCACATGGCACCACAATATCTGTACGTGGTTTTGGTCCACTGTTCGAGAGGCCAGTGGTGTGGGGCAGTTGCTTACTGCACAGTATAATTTGATTCCTGCATTATATAATTATTTAAAATACCAGAAATGTCCTTCATATAATTGAATGCAGAATTCATTTCTTTTCTGTGCATTTTTTCACTCCAAGTCTTAGAGGTTGTATTTAACATTTTTTTGTTTTCGTCAGAAGGGATAAAAGATATTTTATCACTATTTGTTGTCCTTTCAAATTTCTCCAAAAAAAGATATATATAAATCTCTTTTCTACTCACTCCACTGCACTTCAGTCACCTTATCTCTCTTTATCCTTCTATTCTTCCTTCAAACCTGAGGCGTTCTCTCTCTCCCCACAAACCCGATTAAGAAGGTTTTATGACTCAGTGCCTTAGTGAAACGTTTGATTTTTTAGACATTTCATTATTAAAATATAAGGATATTTTGAACATTTCATTGCTAAGTGCAGGTCACAAATTTATATGGTGCAGTGGTGTGGGTCTATTATTGGTGTGGTTAAACCAACTTGCATGAGAAGACTCGCTGTCAACGTCTTCAAATCTAAGTCTTTCTTATATGTCATCCATGTTTGACTCTACGGATGTGAAGAGAACTGAATGTTTTTGCGTGGACCTCATGTCTTCGTATTTCCCTTTCAAATGTGAAGAAAGCCTAAAAAGGAAACATATCAACCATTGTAATTTATACTTCTCATTTTATTTTATTGAACTGCATTTTCAGTTTTATTCAAATATTTATTTTAAGAATATTTACGAGGTTACACAAGGTTAATCGGGCCAATCTAAATCCTACCATACTTGATGTGATAGTTAGACACTTTACCATCATCATTTATGCTTGAACTCTATTCATACAAAAAAATTAATTGTCGGATTAGAGGTAGTTGTAGCGTGAACAAAGTCTCTAACTCACAAAAATAATGGATATAACAAGTTTTATCTTAATGGATAAAACTAGCAAACTCCCTCCGTCTCAAAATGCCTGCACTTTTAGCTATCTAAAAATATTTCAAGTTGACATTTTTGTTATCTCCCAATGAATCCATATAATTTTTCTTTTCTTGATTAACTCAACAAAACTGCAGCATTCATCATCTATTTCCTTCCAACTACGATTCTCTTATAAACTGCTACCCAAGCATGATGGGTTATAATTGTGCTTTTCATTCACCATCTATTATATTACACGTGAACCAAAACCTTAATTATAATATTAAGTTGTGAAAAAACGATGAACAGAACTAAACATATAAACATCTTTTATTTCCATATTCAAGCCAGATAGGCCGATAAGAAACAATTATACAACTTAAACAAAAGACATTTTCGAGTGTCGAACGCATTCAACTACTTATTCCAAAGAAAATTATTCCGAATAAGCTTATAAATCAACAACACAACCAAACGTGCGAGAGGTACGAGGAGACTTAATACATTAAAAGCAGGTAAGCAAATCCCAGAGACAAAGTGGTCATTGAAGGCACTCCCAAACACCCACCAGCGCCAGTGGTGACTTTAGCCAACTGTTTAATGTTGTCCTTGTCAGAATCGGAGAGTTCTACCTTTCGTTGCTGTGATGGTACTATGTAAGGGTACATAACAGAGTCACTCATGAAAGAGTGGTCAAATCCAAGCACGTGCCCTATCTCGTGCATGGCCACAGTCTCCAAGTCCAGAATTCCATTCTTCCACGACAAGCTGTCGGTTTCACCGGTCAGCGACCAGTTCATGTTCCCGTCGATACCTATCTCCGCCGTCTTCACGTTAGACGGAGGGTTGTTCCTTATCAAGCTGACACCAAACAAGTCGTCCGCCGCAACACCTTCAGTGAAATTGTAGAGTCCTACCTTAATGTCCGCATCATCGAAGGTTGTCTCCGTGAATTGCCAAAACCCTGTGGCATTTGCCCACCGCGTGAATGCATCTGTGAACACTTTCTTGAACTTGGCTGGGATTTCAGTTCCCGGAAGAAAACCGTACGTGAGGTTTCTCTTTTGGAACCACTGGTGACCGGCTTTGGGCAACGACTCGTTGCCGGTGAAGTTGTAGGTGATACCCATGTCGGGGATAGCACATCGTGGTCGCAAGAATAGTTCCAAGGTCTCCTTGCTTGTGAGATTGAACGTTCGCTTGAAGGCCTGGAAGGCTGATGCTGTTGGCTGGTCCCAAAGATCGTTGAACGGCCCAGAGGATTCCAGGTAGCCAAAGCTGGAAAAGTATTGTTTGAATAGAGACAAGCCTTTCATTGGTTTGCCTAGTTGTGGGGAAGAAGAAAACTTTTCTCTGATATAGTCATAGGCTGGATTATCCCATTCTGGCTTGACTTTTTTTCCCTTTAGCCACTTCATTGGTTTTTTGAAAATAGACTTGTCAATAGAAAAACCAGTGGCAAAAAGGGATTGGTGGAGAAGGAGAAGGAACAATAATAGGAAGGCACAAAGATTTGGTTTCATCTTCATAGACATAAATTCTCAGTCTATTCTCTAACTCAAAGATGATGATGATGAAGGTGAGGTTGCGAATTCGACGTGCTTTTATATAACAACAATGATAATGACACCCTCCATTGTAAAGTTAAAAAACAAAAGAAATATGTTTAAAATATTGGTTTTTTAAGTTGTCAAGTTGACATGCGTCTGAATTAGGGTTCTATACGTTTAATTCGTACAAGCCAGTGCATGAGAGTAGACCCTACCCCTCGTACAAAACAAAACCAGACCCGAATTTCGAAGAGGAGTGTAGGAGTGTAGCTGACACACTTGACCCACTTACGCCCACTTGACAAGTGGTCACTGACCATTTATAGTAATATTGTAATATGTTATGGCTCACACAGTTTCTTGAGCTCCCACTGAATTTTTTTTGGAATATTTGTTTTCCAAAACTACTAATCCCGCCGGAAAAACACGACTAGTCTTTTAGTTTATATACACTGATTTAAAAATTGAAAATGACAGTTTGTTAAAAAAAATATTATTTCGCTCACTCTACAAAGTACGAAGAAATGAAAGTCACGTGAAAGAAAATTACATAAATACTGTAAACCACACAATTACATATAATAATCATTTATGTCATGACTCTTTATGCTATAACTTATATAAGATAATATAATAATAATAAAAATAATAATAATAAATTAATAATAATAATAATAACAATAAAATTATAAAATAATAATAATAATAATCATCATCAAAAAATCATAGATAATACAATATTAAAATAATGACAATAATCAAAATAAATTAATAAAATAATAATATATTACAATAATAATAAAATTATAAACAATAGTTATAATAATAAATTATAAAAATTACAAAATGATAAGATCATAAACAATAGTTATAATAATGAAGTATTAAAAATTAGAAAATAATAAAATCATAAAAAATAGTTATAATAATTAAAAAATTAGAAAATATTAAATCATAAACATTAGTTATAATAATGAAGTATTCAATAGTAGAAAAATATCATTCTATGTCTCCATATGAAGACGTTAAAAGTCAAATCGACGTAGCTAAAAACGCGATGATATTTTTATAAATAAATAAATATACTTCACGTCGACGTAGTATGTCCCTCGAGTTAAAATTAGGGATTTCAAGAAAGATATTAACTCTTACGCTTACATTTTTCTTTTATATTTTGTTTTCCTTCACCTTCTCCTCAACCTCGTTGTCTCCTCCTCAACCTCGTTACCCTCTCCTCTCAGCTTTCGCGAGATGCCACTTTTATTCTCACTGATTTTTATTTGTATTTCATGTGGTGCCACTTCTCACTAGTTTTCATTTGCATCTTCGTTGTTCATTGGTTTTGCTAGGGTTTGGGATGCTCCATTTTGAGCTTCTTCCATGTTTGTTTGGTGTGCGCAAGCTTGTTGGTGGTCTCGGTTGAATGCTTGGTTCGACACCCCATGTCTCTTCTCTTTGTAAGAGGTTATCAATTTTGTAAAATTCATTAAAAATAGTTAGAAATTTATTTTTGACCTCAAATTTTTTTATCAGCATCTTGATTTAGTACATTATTTTATGGTAAAGTTCTTACATTGTATAGGTTTCAAAAATTTAGGGCAAAAAAATTTCAAACGACCATAACTTTTGATAGAGAGCTTGGATTGAGACGCTTCAAAAATAAAAGTTGCTTGAAATGGGGTAATAAAGCTGCTGATTTTTTTTTTATTTTTTCTTATTTTTTATCTATTTTTTAGATTGTAGCCTTTGATTTCACATATCTATACTTGCTAGAAGATTCTAAAATTTTTTGTAGTATTTTTTTGTAACGATTAGAGATTTATCAATCCATTTTTTTTTTAAAAAAAATGACTTTTCACGTCGGTTGTAAACTCAAAACCGATGTGAAATATGCTCTATAACAAACACCACGTCAGTTTTAGCCAAACAACTGACGTGGTGTTGTCTCTGGATCACTCCTCTAGATAATTTTAGAACAGGTTCATGACGTGGGTGCCTGGTTTAAACCAACGTGGAGGCTGACAATATCACATCGGTTTGATAACCGACGTGGTGTTTGAAAACATTCAACGTCACCTTAGTTGACATCAGTTCTAGAAACGACGTTAAGGGACTCTCAAAACCGATTTTGAAGACTGTTTTTTCTACTAGTGATTAAAAATTAGAAAATTATAAAATACTAATCGTAATAAAAATAATAATAACAAATATAAAAGTAATAATAATAAAATAAATAAATTTATAAAATAATAATAATAATATAAACACCAATTTCAATTTTATTTCATGATTTTTTATTTTTTACATTTTTAGATGTATTGATATCATCAAATAATTCATAGTTCTTTTTAGACAACAACGATTTAAGTAGACGTGAATAATATGTATAAATAACTTATTATACATATTTCGAATGACAAAAGTTTATCTAATATTTACTTACTTCTATTTACAATGAAAAAATTTTGAGATTACTTAGTTCTTTAATAAAAAAATATTTTGTTAATTGATATCTTTAATTTTATAAAAAAATTATTTATCAAATAAGTCTAAGACTTAATATGATAAATAGTAACTTTTCAACTTTTACACAAACGATAATTTTACAGAAAAATATTAATTATCAAACAAATTTGAAACTCAATATGATAATTAATAATTTTTTAACTTTTACAGAAAAAAAATTACAAAAATGAAAACCTTAGTTATGCGAGTTCGACATTCAACATGATAATTTATGAAATTTTAATTATCAAACGAGTTCGAACTTCAACATAATAATTTTTTATATTTGTAAAAATAAAAATCTTAATTATCAAACTGGTTTGAGACTCAACATAAGAATTTTTAAAATTTTATAAAAATAAAAATTTTAATCATTAATTAAGTGAATCCGATACTCAAAACTTGATAATTAATATTTTCTTTTAAAATTTTGGATAAATAAAAATTTTAATTATCAAATAAATCTGAAACTCGATATGATAATGGATAATAATTTTTTAAAATTTCACAGAAGTGAAAATTTTAATTATTAAGTTTAAGACTCAATATAGTAATTAATAATTTTCGAAATATTTTTGTAAAATGAAATTTTTAAATATCGAGTGAGTACAAACTCAACATTACCGTCTTCATGATTAAACGCTACCAAAGTATAATTGTACTGTAAATAACCTAGCATCTAAATATTGGTAAACAAAGAGAAATCTGGATGCCCTGTATGCAAAAGATTTAAACCAATCTACTTATAGATTTAGGATTTAAACTATATAAGAAAAAACTCATCTCCAGTTTCTCCACTGTGAAGCCCAGAACTTATCTTTATTTTATTTGGCAATTGCTTCCTATATGCCAAAGAAAGGAAATATTTGACGTGCTTATGTGAATTTATATGTAAAGACACGAGAGTTTTTTATGGTAGTCACTGCCTAGTGTTGATGGAGGTGTTGTAGGGTTGTTGTCTTTGTGAGAAATGTCTACTGAAATTGTTTGATTGTAAGTGTGACGGTGGAGATAAAGGTGTTCGTTGTGATTTGAAGGGTTGTGGAAAGTATGTTTAATTTTTGGTAGTGAAGTTTGTTGGCCTGAGTAAGACTATTTTGTGGCTATTTGAAGCTAGTTCTGTGGTGGTTTGTGGAGGTTTTTTTCGAAGGTGACAGTGTTGGAGTTGTAAAAGGCACAATTGCAGATTTTTATTTTTATTTTAATTTTTGTTTCCGGAGAGGGGGATTCCAGAAGTATTATGGAATTCCATTTGTAAAAGCTTTTTCTTTTCATTTTTGTCGAATGGCTTTTCAGAACATGTTTTTGAAAACTGGATTCCGGAATTTAAATTGAACTTTTGAATAAGGTATATCGAAATTGATTTTTGTACCCTCAAAATTCATTAAAGAATACTAATTCTGAAAACTATTTTTATATTCTCAAAATTTATTCTAAAATGTCAATTACTGGAAGTCATTTTTACATCCCAGAAACAGAACTGGTATTTTAAAATATGATGGGTGCAGGAAACAAATGCCATTTTATTTTAGATGCACCAAATGAAAAATAGACACTCAAAACAAGCCCAAACATATAGCTAAAAAAAAAACGTTGGTCACCGAAGGCATACAAAGTAATCACTTAGGGTAGCCAAAAAGAGGGTACCTTGGTGGAGGATAACTAGCCGGGGTATCAAGTTGGTGGATATCCTTGAGAAGGTGGTGCGGCAGGTGGATAATGCATACGCAGGTTGTGGTGTATACCCCTCAGAAGGAAGAACTTCTTGCATGACGATGACGAGTGATTTCTTTTTCAGGAGCTTATTGACAACAAAAGAAAATTTGCTTATCAAGGGGTTCGACATAGAGGTTTTTTTTTTTTTTTTGTATTATATAAGGAATAGAGAGGAAATCAGGACATCGTTTATTTCTTACATGTAAAATCTCTGCTTGAAGGTGAACTAGGTATTATTTATGGCTTCGGATGTGAGTATAACACATCGTAATAAAGTTGAGGTCCAAATTTTTGCAGTTTAGTAATTGTGACTTTAATGAGTGTGATAATAAAGTTTGGAGAATGTTGAAGATCTCACACCGATTAAAGATGAGATCTTTCAATAGTTTATAATGTCGGTGCAAATCTTATTTTATAAGCGTTTTGTAAAGTTGAGTTATGCTTAAATTCCACTTCTTGAGATGATATCAGAGTCTATCCTATTACGGTTGTTGGGCTTATCAGACCAGCCGCTATCAGACCACCCTTAAGTAATATAGTCCACGCACGAATTGAGCAATCTCGACGTGAGAGGGTGTGTTGAATAACCCATATCGACTAGAGAGAAGGATCTGGATAATTGTGATCTGGTGCATATGGTATCAAAGAAATGAAATCATCTTTAAAGAAAAAAACTATGGATGTTGATGAAATTTTTACCTGGACACAACTAAAATTGGCTGCATTGCAAATTTAGTAGAACATTATTCTCGTTCAGGTGTTTGTGTCCATATGTGTGTTAATATGAAGTAAGTTAAGGTATATTTGGACTAACATATTCAGGCTAAATAACCTTGGTGTGGAGGTCTTTGACAAAGTACTTCAGGAATCTTTCATGATTGGCAGACATATTGTTATCCTCATCTAGAACAACTACAAACCTTTGTTTAGAATATAAAGTGTCACTAAGTCAAAATGAAATATCAGTCATAATTTGTGTAATTGGCATCATTGTCATACTTGAAATAAGAAGGAATAAATTGGGTGTTTAATCCTATTGAAAGTCATAATACACTTTGAAAGTATGCTAGAAACAATTGGAGTCATTATTAGTTAATATGTTGTGTTGTAAAGTAAAATTTAAGAGGTTGTGATGAAAATAGAACAAGATTTAAAGATAATAACTAATTCTGCATAAAATTTAAATATTTTAATAAATAAACTTTATGATGTGGAGGATAACATGAGAAACAAAATAAAATCTTATATATAATTAAATTTTTCTCTAAAGAACTAAAGTAAAGATTGAAAGATGTACTATTTGAAATAATTTTAATAATTTTGTACAATAACTGTAGTATCCCTTAAATGTTCAATTTTATTTATTTTAGTTTCACTCATAAAAAAGTAATATATTAACAACAATGCTAGATTAAATATTTCAGAAGATGTGTACACAACGAGGACAAATTCTCTGTTGCGTTCAAGGACATAAAAGAAGCAGATAAAAGAAGAGAAGATAATAGGCTTGGTTCTGGGATGTTGAAGTTTGAAGCAACCAAACTTTTCTATTGGTCTATGGACTCATCACTTGCTTCGTTCGTGCATCATAGTTGTAGTTGACTCTCCCTTCCTTCTGTTCAAGCTTTAATGTGTAAATAGTTTACCGATAAAGATATGGAAAATCCTTATACACCCGTTTGACCTCTGTACGCCCAAACAAAGTCCTAAAAATAAGTGTTGGTATTAGAAGATCCTTTTACTAAGGGTTGGGAAGGCCAAAGTCTAGTGGATGAAAATTAAAACCCTATAACAAAGTTATTGTTGTTAAGTTTAATCATACTTCAATTACGAATTAAATAACATTCTACCAATTGAATAAGGCATTTTTCTTATATAGTTTTAATTTATATTTTTAGATTTACAATATAAATAATGACTAATTAATGATGTGATAAGGAATTTTAGGAAGATAAATAAAAATAAATAAATTTGACAAATTAGATTATGTACAAGTTAGAAAATAAAAATTTGAAGTAATAACATTTAATTTTTTGTATAAATTAACTTTAACTCATGAATAAATGTACATTTATACACAAAGTTTGTCCAAAATTATCTTTAATTATTTACATGAAGCATATATAATATAAGATTGTCCTTTACATGAAACATACAGGAGACACAATGTATTTGCACTTTTCAATCATGGTGACGCAAGAGTGATAGCAGGTAAGAGGGGCAATCTTATGAAATTGGAAATCAAAAGCAAAGCACAAAATAAGTTTGCAGGGTTGGGAGGAGAAGCATTTCTATCCATGCACATGCTTCACCTCTTCATTATGGAAGACTTGATCACTTCTTAACTAGTCTTATGAAGTTTTTACACTCTTATGGTTTAGTTTCGGATCAATGGATAAATACTTCAAAAAGTCATTTCTTCACTGCTGATGTTTCTTTTAGTTTTCTTTTTAAGATTAAAGATGTGCTTGGTTGCAATAGGGGCAATATTTTCTTTAATTATCTTAGATCTCTTATTTTTGTAGGTTATCTTAAAGCCAGGTTTCTTCAACCTCTTGTAGATAAAGTCAGGTCTAAATTGGCCTCTTAATCTCTTAGCATGATGGAAAGAGTAGAGCTTGTTAACTCTGTGATTTATGGTTCTTTATCTTACAGTTTTCATGTTTATAAGTGACCTTCCGGCCTTATTAAGTTTTTTGATAAATACATTAGAAACTTTATTTGGACAGGTGATATAAATAAACAAGATTTTGTGACTGTTAATCCTAAGTCTCAGGGTGGGCTTCAAGTTGTTAATTTTCAACTTGAAAATAAAGTTTATCTTCTAAGGCTTGCTTGGGACTTTGCTTACAATTATCGCCCCTAGATTTCTTTAATGAAGGCTCGGTTTCTTAAATCTAAATATTAGAGAGTTGAGTCCTTCTTTTCTTCCTCCATCTGGTCTAGTATTAATGATTGATATGATGTCATTTTAGAGCACACTTTTTGGAATATTGAGAGATGTGATAATATTAATTTCTAGAATGATATCTGGTGCTCTAAGGAATGCATCTCTTTGCTTGTAGGTGTTTCTTACGTTGAAAGGATGAAATTGAAAGCTACTGTGGCTCAAGGATGGAAGGATAGTAGTTCTTCTAATCTTTCTCCTTCCTTTTTAAATATTCAAGGTTTGCACAATTTACGTTATATTTCTCTGACCTATTGGGAAGATACTCCTGATTGAATGCTAGAAGATTCTGGTTCTCTCACCTAGAAGGCAGCAAAAAGTTTTTTAAGGATTCTAATTCTACTTGTCAATGTGGTAAATTGATTTCGACTAGTTCTATTCCTCATGCGAAGACTTTAGTGCTTTGGAAGGTTTTACATCAGAGGTTACATGTAGACGAAGATGTTTAAATTACATGTCATTTTTTGTGTTTTATGTGCTCTTTGTGTAGGAAACATGAATAAACTCTTTTTCATCTTTTCTTTTATTGCTCTGTCACCTCCTAAATTTGGAATTATGCCAAACAAGTTTTTCCTAATTTCTCTTCTCTTTCTATTAATGATATTATTGATTTCTTAATGCTTGTAGGGAGTCCCTTTGTTAATATTATTAGGTTGGCCATTATTACTTACTCTGTTTGGATGATATGGAGGATGAGAAACCATGCTAGGTTTCAAGAAAACATTTATACCTGCATGACTGTTAAAGGTTTCATCAGAATGACGGGTAATTCTTCTAGGAAACGTATGCACAATGTCATTGTTGACTTCTCTTATTTGAAGTTTTTTTATATCACCACGCGGGTTCGAAAAGAGATAACTCCTATTCAAGTTATTTGGGAATTCCCTCGTATCAATTGGGTGAAGGTTAACATAGATGGTGGTGCTAGAGGGTGTCTGGGTTTTTCAACATATGCAGGTATTTTTCGTGGTACTAGGGGTGAATATATAGGTAGTTTCTCCTCTTTCCTTGGGGTATAAAAGTCTTTATATGTTGAGGTTATGGGAGCCATTTTAGCTATTGAGCTTGCTTTGAACAAAGACTTTTAGACGTATTTGGCTTGAGTGTGACTCTTCCCTGCTTTGTCAAACATTTAGTTCATTTAATCTCATTCCTTTGTCTTTGAGAGAGATGGAGAAAGTGTATAAAGATATATAAAGAAATTGAGTTCAAAGTTTCTCATGTACTGTGTGAGGGAAACAATTGTGTTGACAAACTAGCTTCGCTGGATCTCGAGAATAAGTTATATTTTAAATGGTACGATGATTTACACATTGTTATTAAATTATACTTTTTTCATAATAGGTATCAACTATTTCGTTTTGTTTAGCTTGGTTGGGAAATATTTGCTATCTTTTCTTACCATGAGTTTGGCCTAGTCCTCCATAATTTTTTATTTTTTTTCCTTTAATAATATGTTTCTTGTCATGACAAATAATTGTTATATATGATTGTTGATCTTTAGAGTGTCAGCCTAACTAATATATCAAAGTTCATAGTAATGTCTAACATGAATTAAATAAAAATGGAATGAAAATAAAAATACAAAGGCTGAGATTTTAAGACAGGGCTTTTGACTAGGTGGTTTTCTTTTTCTATCATCTAGCATACTTTTATATCTCTAAAATTATAATAAATTACATTTAGACTTCATTTAGCTGTAAAATAAATATTCATTTTTATTACTTTTTAAATAAAATAACAATTGTATCAATTCTAGTTATACTTTTTTTTTTATGTTTTAAACAACGTGTAACTTACTTTTTTTTTTTTTT
>Ga0209700_106982_pt1 | contig 16639 bp, 11 predicted proteins | sample SiratroredBW_FD_187528 | JGI IMG/M metagenome (GOLD analysis project Ga0209700, IMG submission 187528) | Root nodule microbial communities of legume samples collected from California, USA - Siratro red BW (SPAdes) (version 2) | ecosystem: Host-associated > Plants > Roots > Nodule | place: USA...
AAAAAAAACTTGATCGAGAGGAAGAGGAAAAAAAAAAGAAAAATGGAGGTGTTGAGTTTCAAAGCTTAAATGGTCCTTAACAAGCATTTAAAAACATATCTTTTCAATATTGTTTCAATATTCTTTATTTCAATAGTCTAAGGATGCGCATTCTGATAATGTGATACTTGTTCGCCTTAGTCCCTTTGTCCCGAATTATATTTGTATTGGTTTTTTTGTGTGTCCAGTTGTACGATTTTATTCTTTCTGTATTTATGTTTGAAAATGTGTATAGGTAATATTGACATTTGTTTTTAGGTTTGACGCGATGTACAAGAGTTGGAATATTTTTGAAATATTCGTTTTTATTTAATTCATTTTTATTTAATTTATTTTTCGTTGTTAAAAGAAGTTATCATATGATGAAATTTTATTATAATTTAATAAATTTTTATAAAATAGTTAGTATGACCTTTTCTAACAAGTTTAAAGTGAAATTATATTAAAAATTATAGAAAAAAAATGTGGTAAATAAATCTAATGATTACTATTTGTAATCTTGAATCTTAAAAAGATAATTTAACTTATAATACTAATGCATGTAACATTTGAATAATTACAATTAACATTTTAGATATCTTAGGTGATTAATATTTGGAAAGCAATTGATAGATAACATTAGGCCTAAACATCTGTTTTTGGTTCTGTCCTGTCATTAAAATGTTTGCACGGATACTAGTAAATTTACCATTTTAGAAATCTTATACTAATAATAGTGCACACACCATATTGAGTTTAATAATATGTTTTTTCTGAAGTTTTAACAGACTTGTCCCTTGACATTGAATTACACCAAAAGTTGGTTAGAATTTTTTGTGATTTTTAATCATTTTAAAAATAAAAAATATTAATTGAGTATTTATTTCTTTTCTCAACATGCTCTTGTTAAACATTGATTTTTATTATTTTGAAACATGCATCAACAACAAATACTATATTATGAACATTTTTTCGTAAAAGTGTTAAACGGGTAAAATATATTAATATTCTTTTGATTTTCTTTTTGTTACATTTTTTTTATTTTTTAATAACTATTATTAAAATAATTTTCTTTTTTATGACAGTTTTTTTTAACACTTGATTGAAGAAAGACTTTTTCATTATCATGTATTTTATTTTAAGAATTTATGTTTTTTATTTTAAATTTTAATTGATCTATATTATAAATATTCATATTTTAAAATATTGTAATAGAATACAATTAGAATTTTAAATACTTTAATTTTTTTTAAATTTTATTCTAATTATATATATATATATATATATTTATGAATATTGAAATTTTTTTATTTTTCAAGATTAGATAATTTTACATATTTTTTTATAAAGTTTTTCATCTTAATTTCACATTGATCGGTTTTTGATAATCAAATCAACGCTACATTGACGATATTTTGCGTTAATCAGACCCATATAACAGTATTAGCGACGACTTGGTTGTTTCAATCATCTTTAATATTTATGATCAAGCCATCGCAATTATTTTTAGCATTTAGGACGACTTGGTTAATTTCATATAGCTTTTATAATTTTAACGTTTGTTATACAACCATCACTTAACTGACACTTAAACACCAATTTCTCTATATTTGTGTCAGTTTTTAACCAACACTTAGAACATATATTTTTTTGTAGTCTACATATTTATTCAGATTTTATATATATCGAATAAATACATAGAACATATATTTTTTGTAGTATACATATTTATTCAGATTTTATATATATCTAATAAATACATATATGTAAATGTAGGAATTCTTACTATAATCGACGTGTTTAAATAATACTAAAAGAATGGATGTTTTTTCTTATACTAGCAGTAACAATCTTAGATGTAAATTTAGTGAAAAAGAAAAAAAGCTTTAACCAATTATATTCATTCATATTCATTGTTCGATGAAGGATGAAACTTTATTGGTCTTGTATTTATTCGGGGGTATCCGAGTTGTATTTTGAAGTAACAAGCTCTGATTCAAATTTACCTAGTCTTATTTCTAAATAATTTGTTTATTTACTGTTATTACAGTCACAAATACCAAAGATGGTAAAAACAATTTTAACGTAAAAAAAAAAAAAAATACAGTCTGACGTATAATTTTATTAAAAAATAAATTTAAAAGTTTAAAATTTCAGTCGAACTTAAAAGAAATTTATGTTAGACTGTATCAAAATTGATGTTGATTTATGTCAATTAATATATGGTTCAACATAAATTTTAAATCTTCTTTTAAATAATATTGTCTTTTTAAACACCAAAATTTTAAATACATAATATTTTCAATAATAATAAATAAACAGTTTAATTATAAAATTTATTTAAAATTATATAATTTAATTTAAAAAATTATGAACAATAAAATAATATTATATTATCTATGTTGGAGAAGGATAATAACCATTCTCTCAATTTTTTAATGTAATAAGCATTATTTGTTGTCACCATAAAACTATACTATGTTGTCACGATCGATATTTCTTTCTTAAGTTTGAACAAGAATAAAATCTTATTTTTACAGAAAAAGTTGTTACACAAGTCATTTTATTTATTTTTGTTTACATTATAGTTATTAGTATAATAGTTAATATATTATCGAAGTCAACACACCTGCTTATTAATATGACTTTTAAGATGGTTACTTTCTAGAATTCATTATAAAAGGTAAAAGAAAGTTTACTATAATTTTCGATATAAAATATTATTAATATGTTTATCATTTAACGAAACCATTTTCCAAATATATATTTTAGTTGGTGTTTGTTTTAGAACGATTCTCTTTTAGTTTTCATATGAAGTTCCAAAAAAGGATAGTCTAGGGGGAAAAAAAGTCAATTTCGTAATGGCACTGATAATAACTAATGTTAACTAACTTTTTCAAATAATTTGTTGTATATCTGAAATTGACACTCATCACCATGATTATCATAATGATTTATAATTAAATAAAAGTATAACAATTTGTCGGTTTTTTTTCTTTTCTTTTTTTCATTAGTGGTTTGTCGATAAAAGAGTTGGAATGATTGAAGATAAATCTACGATGTATCATTTTCACATAAGGCAAAATAAATGATAATTTCTTTTAATATAATTGATTATATATTTATGTAATTAATTATTTTTTAATATAATTGTTTACATATATAAATTAATTATTTAGTATTATTTTTATTTGTACGTTTTATAAATAAATAATCAGTTATTTAAAATTAATATTTTACTAATTTGTATCGTTATATTATTATAATGTAGACCATTTAATCATTAATTAAAATGGGTCAATCGAACTTAATTATAACAATAATATTTTAACTCAGAACTCCAAAAGAAAATTATTAACAATAAGAAATAAATAGTTTAATTAATAAATAGTATACTTTACTTTGCCTATTTTAGTAATATATACATATTATTTCTGCGGAGTTTTCATTTGTCTCTGTTATAGCTTTTCAAGCATTTGTTATAAAAAGAGAAGTTATTTAAACAATACATTTTTCATTAATATGTAAGTGTGATGTGAATTGATTGATTTCAACATAGGGATTAAGTGTTCAATTTTTACTTGAATCATAAAGAAGTATTGTGTGTAAGTTTGAACTTGAAAATCATATCAAAAGAACGTGAAAAGCCTTAAGTCATTGTATGATAAGTAATTAAAAACAAGGCAAAGAAAATTGAATGGAAAAAGAATTAAGTTCTCATACAATTTGTTCTAAACTTAGGTATAATATTAGTTGTTGGTTCATGTAGATTTGACAAATTGATTCCAATACTGTATTGTCTTAATTTTTTACTTTAAAGTGATATTGAATTTAGATATTAAGTTTGAATAACTTGTAATATTAAGTATCATACATTTATTCTTACTATTCTCCTATAAAATGTTTTTGTTTTTTCCCATTCTTAGTTTTATCTCACTGTTTTTAACTATTTATTCTTTTGTACTTTGTTAATCGTCTTTAAAAAAAAAAATAAGTTTTATACTAGATAAGTTTGCACCCGCTGTTTCTTAAAGTGTGTAGTAAATTCTTCTTCTTTCATTTTATGCTTAGACTACAATGAGCACATTTGCTTCTGTCAAAATAATGAGTACAATTTGGTCAAACAGGATTTCTAGATCCTAAACAACTGCATATAATATGTATTATTTGATATTGCGTTGAAATCAATTAATGTCACGAACACTTTAGATTTTTATAAACCTTTACACACATTTATCATAATTTTAGTGACACTTTAAGGTTCTCTCACTACTCTTAATTCTTCTAAACATTTATAAATTTCTTTTTATCAGCAAACAATAAAATATTAAATTAAAAGGGACATTTTAAGGATGTCTTAATCCATTTAGAAGTTAGAGTCCCAACATCTAATATGCTTTGCCAGCAAGAAAATGGAACAACATTACGAATAGAGGTTAATCTGAAAATTTACATATTACAATCATAACCCAGATTATAGCAACAAAGTTTTTTGGAACTCCAGCCTTCCAACTAACTCCATTCTAAAAGGGATCTTGAATAACAGTTCCTAACCATATTTTCACACTCCTTACCATATTTGCATGATTTCTAATAGCCAGAATTAACTTGTCCTTGTGCTTCCAAATCCTTCAAATCAAACCTTCAACACAGTGAAGCCTAAAACTTCTGACCAAAGTTGGTGCCTAAACCCCATACTTCAAATACATGTTGTGTATTTCTTATAGCCTAAACCCCATACCACAACATGGTCTTTCCCCTAAACCAGCCTATAAGAAATACACAACACCCCCATACACAACAGCCCCAACAACTTAATAATATTCCTCTCTACACTCCATAAGACAAAGACGCCAGTGAGGATACGAGATGTGAAGATTAGGCTTGACTAACACTTTTTATTTCTAAACACTACTTTATTTTTCTGATTTTATATATTTGACACAATAGTTACCTATATTCCCTTTCAAGCTTTATTAGTTTTCACGTTTTACCTCACTAAATGAAAGCTTTGCAAATGCAAGTCAGAAGTTTCATGTCTAAGGGTCGCTAATCCTATTCATCTATCACATGCATTCCATATTCTTTATACCACCTTATATTTGAAAAATAAGTGTTTTTGTCGTTTCAACACAATCCAAACACATGGGACACATAGAGTTCCCTACAATCACACCTCTCCGTGTTAGATTATTCTTTGTTGGTAGCCAGTCAAGTATTACCCTCCAAATGCAGACTATGGGGTGCCTTTAAACTCCAAATCAAAGGAGTCACTTTTCTGTACACAGACCTCTTGCTTCGATATTTTATAACTAGATTTTACCATATACTCACTCTATACATTCAATTCAACACCAACTATCTTGTGTCCCCCTCTTCCACTGTAAATTTGAAATATTATTAATAAATTGTTCCTCAATCTCTTTTTCACACACAAACCTTTCTCTAGGCCATGATAAGCTCCAACTACGCGCAATGCTATTTTCATTACCCAGCCTACTTCCGCCACTGACTTATCTCTATAAAGTGACAATGAATATTGCCTTGGGTACTTAACGTAAGGACCTCTACTGCACACTTTACTCAGATCCCTCTACTAAATAAAGCACTCTCTATTACTCAAGTTCTCACTCATATTTCTCCAAAACCCATATCTACACTCTTAACACTTCCCTTCATAATCCCTCATTCTAAGCGAGTAGAATTAAATCTGTCTATGTCTTTAATACCTAACTTTCGTACTTCCATGTCTACAAATCTTATCCCACCCAAACCAAACAATTTTTCCACCTGATTCCGACCGTACAAAAATCTTGCTTGTAGTTTTGTAATTACTTTACACACAAACCGAGATTTATACATGATACATCTTCTCCGTCATTCTTACTTTAAAGTAATGATATCCAATGTAAATCATTAATTAGAGTCAATTTCCATATTCTTCACCTTTTATTTTCTCTAAAAAATTTCTCAAGCGTCATTAAGTGAATAATAATGAGAAAGAAAAATATGTAACCTCTATTTATACACTTATAAATGATCTTTTTGAATACCAAGTTCAATTCACACCTACATATATTTTTCTTTTTAACAACTTAATTTTATTTTTTAAAAACACCAAACACCTTTATTTTACTTTTTAAGTCCAATTAAATAATTTAATTAAATAAAATTAACAACTATATCATATTATTTTGTTCTAAGAAAAAGATAAAATTTTACAAAAGGACATAGTCTTGATCAAATTAATTTAATTTAATATATTTAAACAATTTTAGAAAATTTCAGCCAAATTAAATTAATAAAAGCTGAATTGAATTTTATTTACTGTTATTGAATGTGATTCATAAATATCCTTATCTAAACCTACTTCTTTGTTGGGGGCAATAACTCCAAGAGGACCCCCATTCAATTATTTTTATGTTTCTTAAAAATAAAATATTTGATTTCATATTAAGATTTTAAAATGATAGATCGATAATAAAAACAAAACATACAAAAATAAAAATGAAAATTATAAATTACATTACATAACTGCCAATTCTTTTCTCTTCCAAACTAATTCAAATAAGTTTTCAACATAAAAAATTATCTTCCTTTTCTAAGGTCACTGAAAAAGATCCCAATTAAATGAGTTGTGAGGAGTTAGGTGAATTATGTTACTATATAAATGGTCGCATTATGCTTCACCATCCTCATCCTTGTTCTCTCCGTTTCTTCCTTCTATTGCTTCTTTCTTCAGCATCATGACACTTGCTGGTAAAATCAGCATTGAAGTTGGGGTTCATGCAACTGCTGAAAAGTGGTACAACCTCTTCGCAACGCAACTCCATCATGTCCAAAACCTTGCTGAGAGAGTTCATGGAACCAAGCTGCACCAGGGTGAAGACTGGCATCACAATGAGTCCATCAAACACTGGACTTATGTCATAGGTAATTAAACTTCTAATAACTCTATGTACATTATTTTATATATTGAATTGGTTATTCATAAAAGATGAATTTAGAATTAATGTTAAAACAATAAATGATAAGGTAATATTTATATATGATGTATTACATAACATAGAATCTCAAAGTTATCTTTATCATATCAAGGAAGAATTGAACATCCTGGATATTAATGGATGATCCAAAATAATGGATTGATAGTAAATAATAAAAATTTTAACAATAATTATTAAATACACTTTAATATTATTTTAGAATGTGAGTTTAAAATTGACTAATAAGACGATTTCTATTTGCATGTACGTGTATAAACTACTTTCAGAGTAAAGTGAGATTCTCTGAGTTCTTTAAGACATGGACTAAAACTAAAATGCACGCAAGATTTATTTCTTAAAGAAAATAATATATATATATATATATATATATATATATATATATATATATATATGAGCAAGATGATCTAAGTTACAATTTGAAAAAAAAAAATGTTATATCTTTTCTTATTCATAATTCTTATACAATGATTGTTTATACTGGTCTGCATTGTTTCGGAAAAAACAGATGGTAAGGTTACAACATGTCATGAGAGTGTTGAATCTGTTGATGAAGCAAATAAAACAATCAACTACAAGCTCTTCGATGGAGACATCGATCACCAGTTCAAGCTCTTCAAGCTCATATTCCAAGCAATTGATACGAACAGTGGTGGTGCTATTATAAAATGGACCATTGAATATGAGAGGGTTAGTGAGGAAGTTGATCCTCCATATGGCTACATCGAGTATTTTCACAAATTCACCATAGACATCGATGGTCATCTTGTGAAGGCATAGCTCAAGGAAGGATAGTAAAAGAATAAATAATGGACTTTACTTGCCCTTAAAATGGTTCTGATGTTGGAGGAGAAGTGTTCTTATCATGTAGGTCTTTTGTCTGAATGAAATAAACTTGGATATAGATGTTAGTGGTTTGAAGTGTGTGGTGTTGACGCATACTAATGATTGTTTATGCTTTGTAAAATATATAGCAGATTGCATTTTAAATGCGTAATTTAAAATAATGATATTTAAATACTTATTGTCTCTAAGTTTTTTGATTAGGTTTCAATTGTCAAATCTTCACCAACACGTAGAAACTCATTAATTAAAAAGGCAGTTATGATCATTAATTGAAAAAGAAATAAGTTATGAATGAGTAGGTTATGAGTATATCGAATTAAATGTTTATCATTTAAGTGTTAGAAAATTGTATTTAATAATATAACAATTCAAAAACTTATTGTAACCTACTTGACATTCGTTACAATATAGTATAACTTACAATAATTATCACATTAGACGTATGATCTTGACAGTGGTATGTGAAAACTATTAACCATTTAGCATCAATTGTTATAACCTCGATTTTACTTATTAACATCCACTGAATATTTTTTTTTTTTATAGTGTACTCAATGTGAGAAATAATAGGGGAGGAAGAATTATTTTGAGATTGAGTTATGATAAATGTAATATATTAATAGATAAATAGTTTGATATATTTTATGCTTTTTAATTTTAGTTGTGTTTTTTTCTTTCAATAAAAACATGTTTTATATCATTCTGAGCGTTAAAAAAGAAAAAAAAATGAGGAAAATAAGTTAAAGTCACACGATTTAGAAACTTACATTTCAATTAAGACCAAATGTATTTCTCAAAATGTCTCTCAGAATACAAAAAGATAAGGAAAATAGCTTGGGTAGCTTAGGACAAATTATGTTTCCGGTGGAAGTGGGTGGGTAGGGGATCAAAGATGTAGGCAAATTTAATGATAGTAGCTAAATGGAAATGGAGACTTAGGACAGAGGAAGGTATGGACGGATGTTTTAGAATCTAGATATGGCAACTGGAGGAATATGAGAAACACCATGGTAGATAGGAAAACTTTTTGTTGGTAGAGAGATTTGTGTACAATTTGTGATGTAGATAAATAAATTATCTATTTGGTTGATAGTAGGATCAGATGGAAATATGGAAAAAGGAACCAAATAAGATTTTGAGAAGATAGATGGGTAGGTGATATTATGCTAAAAGATAAATTCCTAGATTGTATTCAATTTCACTAATAGTAATGGGGCGGATTATAGGTGGAGGTTATTGTGGAGACGAGAGATGTAGTTACTACTAGAACTAATCTAATGAGGAGAGGAGTTACTGTAACGAGTAATTTATGCCCACTGTGTAAGAAGGTGGAGGAAACAGTCCAACATATTCTTACTAGTTGTGAGGTTGGACACAAAGTGTGGGATAAATATAATAGATGGCTAGGAGTATCATCTGTTAGACATAATAATATTGTTGATCACTTTTGAAACTTTCATTTGATCGGATTCAATAACAAAATAAATACAATATGGAAGAGAATGTGGTTGGCCATAATGTGGGAGATATGGAGACATAGAAACAAAATTGTGTTTAATAACGGGGTAGTGGACCATGTTGAAATAATTACACTGGTTCAATTGAAAGCATGAACCTGGGCTAAGTTTGAAAGGCAGAGGGTATATAGTTCCTTCACGAATTAGTATCTATGTCCTGTTATATGCTTGGCAAGTTTAAAGTAATATATGTTGTTGTGTTAGTGTTGTTGGTCTAGAATGGGAGGTTATTTAGATTGGTGTACACTAGGTTACGAATCTTGTTGAGGTAGGGGAAAGGAAGGTGTTGCGCTAGGCTGGAAGTGTGCCTGGTGTTTGTTTGGATGTTCGGTTGTGTGCAGGTAACTTGATCTATGTGCAGTAGTAATCCGTGGAGACACAAATGAAAAGAAGACAAACGTTGATTTGGAAAATAAGAAGTTTCTGTTAGGATTACAAACCAATCTCATCAACAGTTGCTGGGAAAGAGCACAACAATGTTAACTATTCCAATGCCTTGACGTTGAGTACAAGAAAGATGATGTAGTAGTTGGGAACTTGATTTTAGAATCAGTGTGTGTACTCGAGCTGATATGAGTCAGGCAACAGAAGCAATAAGATTCACTTTTATCAAAACAATATGGGAACACCCTGAACGCAATCAATCAATCCAAACAAAAACCAATATGCAGTTGAAAACAGAAGAATAAATCAACACCAATAATTAATGTGGGAAAAACCTCCTCTCAAAAGAGATAAAAAAAACCCACGAGACGACAAATACTCCACTAATACCAAAAGAAAGGTACAATGAGTCTCACAAAGACTAATCACAGAGCATATTAATACAACTCGTCCTAATCCTCAAATGGTCACCAACAATGACCCAAAATATCAACACTTTTAAATTTAACAAGAAAGAGTTCAAGAATCTCGTCACTAGAAAGATAACCACTGTTCACAAATTTTCTGGAAACAAACTGAAGCTTCGATCTCAAATCCGACCCTCCAAAACAACAAACTGTGAATGATAAAACTCCAATAAAAATTTCAGAGCAATTGGAAAAGATTTAACCGTTGGGTTTCTGAAAAGATTCCAATCTATGCAATGTCTAACATCTAACTTCGACCAATATGGAAGTTCAAAGAAGATCAATTTCTTCTTCCATATGTTTTTCACCCCACTATGCTTGACAGCTTTCCCATAAGTCACTTCAATGTGACTTACTCGATTATAAACTCCGTCACCAGTTCAGGGTGGAGGTGCAGTTTTGTCTTCCTGACAGCCATTAAAAACTTTTTTCAACCTGCGATAAGGATGATTACGTTTCAAAAACTTTCGATGGCCAATGTAAATGTCTTCCTCCCATATTTTAGCTGATGGTAACTCATTTTCTCTTCACATATTCGGCAAGCATGATGTCTTTTGACACTATAACCACTCAAATTTCCATATGATGGAAAATCATTAATAGTCCATAGTAACAATGCTCACAAATTGAAATTGACCTTTACATATGCATCAAAAACCTCAACGCCTTCATCCTATAGCAACCTCAAATCTTCTATCAAAGGACTTAGATAAACATCTATGTCATTTCCGGGTTGCCTTAGTCCTGATATCATCATAGACAACATCATATACTTTCTCTTCATGCACAACCAGTACGAAAAATTATAAATAATTAGCAAAACAAGTCATGAACTATGTTTGCTACTTAAATTACCGTATGGATTAATACCATCTGTTGTAAAACCAAGTCTGAGATTTCTTGGATCCCTTCCAAACTCAGGATACAAAGAGTCAATTTTCTTCCATTGTGGTGAATCGGCAGCATGTCGTAATAACCCATCACATTTTCTCCCATTTGCATGTCATGTCAAGTTCTTTGCACCACTAACATTGGCAGAAAAAGTCTTAATCGTGGTATGATTGGAAGATACCACAATACTTTTGCTGGAGGACCCTTTTTCATGTCATCATCATCATCGTCATTATCCTTTTTCTTTGTATCTTGAAACCCCGCATCTAGGACACTTATGCAATCCTTCAAACTCTTTTCTGTACAATATGCAATCATTGGGACAAACATGTATTTTTTGGTACTCCATACCCATTGGACACAATATCTTCTTCGCCTCATAGCGACTGCTTGGCAATGTACTACCTTCTGGAAGTATTTGATGGAACAGAAGTTGCATTGATCAGAATGAGTAAATAAAAGGTTGGAATGCCAAACTTATATACAGAAATGGATTGGAGAATCCAGAAAGAGCATTTATTTTGGCCTAATTATTCAATCATAAGTTACTAATCTTTATATTTTTTATTTTAAGTAATTTAGAGAACATCAATAATGGATTCAATATTTTAGGAGCCATTGGCAACTAATGGTTGTTTGTCCTTTCGAAAACACTGTGGTCTGGTTCTGTTCACTGCATAAGAAGCCAACTAATGACTTCAAACAAATGGTACAAAGGTATGATTTAATTTACCTTATAAAATATTGATCTTGTCTGTATAATATGCAAGTTATTACTAATCATCTCTGATTTTAGTGCAATTAATGTTATTAATGTACTTGGTGGTAGATCTATATCCTCATCCCATACCTTACGCTGGGTGAAACCTAAGGTAGTTTTATTCTTAATTGAACCTATTAAATTCATTGTTGACTTGTTTAATGAATTAACTTTGATGAAATTATAGTGTAACAAACAAAAAGGAAGTTGGGAATGTGGCAAATACGTTATGCATTAAATGAAGACCATAGTCCAAGCCCATATCACCGACTCTTGGGAACATATATGAAAGTGTTCAAATTAGATAAAATTATGATAAGCATATGATGATAACTACTAACACAATTATTCTATTTCAGATGTTCATAGATCCAGACCCAATTGAACACAAGTACATAGACGATATTCAGACAAAATGGGCAACTTACTTCATTGAGAAGAGAAATGAAATCTTATAATAAACTTGTAGTAAGTATAATATAATGTATAGTAATATTTGTCTAAGTTGTAATATATTGTAACAACTTTCTAGTGTATGCATATATAGACTTGTATAATGGTTGTGTAAATATTTAGAATTGTTATATTTGTAGAAAATTGAATTTTGAATTGAGTATGTGTTGAATTGGAGATATTGGATTTTGAATTTTGGTTTTGGTAGCAACAATTGAATTTTGGTTGTGTAGCAGTTGTTTAATTTTGGTATTGGGCAGCAGCGAATAGCTGCTGCCATTTTAAAAAAAAAACTGGCACATACAACTCGCTGCTGCCATTTTAAAAAAAAAACTGGCACATACCAGTGCAGTTGTAGAGGGAATCGCACTAGTATGTGTCAGGTTTTGCTATTTCTGCATACTTTGAGCTATTTTTTAACGCGATTTTTGAAGAACCACGGTAGCATGTTATACTTTACATCGCGGTTGTACAACCGTGTTGATATCTACAATACTTTTTATCACCGTTACATCCATCACGGTTGCGCAACTGCGTTTGTAAGTCTTATACAATCATAATTAAATATTTTTTTACTACTAGTGAGTAAATAAATTAAGAACAACACTTAAAGGTGTTCTAATCATATTACAAATAAAGATTAAAATTTTAAAGATGTAAACATTAAACCTCACAAACACCAATTAAATAGTGGTATATGTCTAACTGCAAACATCCAGAAAGTTAAGCAACTGCAAAAACAAGGAACCATACTCTAACTACAATGTCATTAGACACGTACAGTATTAGTGTCTGTTAAGTATGGAAAAATGAATTTGCTAAAAACTGTCCACTGGTGCTATGACAGAGACGTTTTCCTTTGTGTCTCTTTACAATTTCTCATTCTTTTATCAACTACAACACTCTAATACAATATTAAAACCTTACCCTGTGATTCACCAACCTGCAAGAGAAAGAATATAGTCCCTATAAATGACTTACCGTACCCACAATATATTTTATTCTTCACACCTCATTACCTACTATGTAATTTCATACTATTTGTAACAAAGTACAGAACTAGAGAAAGTGCATTGGATGTGTTTGATTCGGTTCAACTATATTATTGAAAGTTCTTTGTTAGATCCAACAAAGTCACTTTATCGCTTTGACTCACCACTACTTATGATCCCTGCTTCATAAATTTTGTATTTTATTTTTATTAAAAATGGAGATTTTATATAAAGGATTTTTTTAAGTACAAATTAAATTAATATTTAAAATAAACTTTATTTAGCGTCAATTAAACCATATTAAAATAAACTCAGTTAGGCCTAATATTGTTGGAATTCATCTCACGAGTTTCTATTTGACTTGGTGCAATAAAAAAGTCAATGCTGCGTGAAAAGGACATAGTTTGCAATAGTGTGAGAGATTTGAAAATATAAGAATAACGTGGTCTTTTAATAGTGGGGTTGTTCATGATTTTCTTAAATTTTTGTCTTGGCAAAGCTTAAAGACGATTAGCTGTTCGTTTTTGGATTGGTGTCTATGCCCAATGCAATGCCTAGAAAACACTTAGATATTTAGGGGTGTAATGAGGAAGGCTCTCGGATTAATATCTTCTGATGAAGTATAGGTAGCCGATTTAGAGAGTGGAGTTGGGTTTGTGTTGTGTGCGTGGTACATTATTTTTGTGCAGGAAATTGTTACGTTGGTAGGGAGTTGGTACTGCACGCAAATTGTGGTGAGATCAAAAGAAGAGTATCAAGTCGAGAAGAGAATAGTATCTTGGTCTACGAGTGACAGTGCAGATGTAAGAAGGCTATCCTATAACACGAGTAAGTCAGTACTAAAGCCCGTATGTCGGATGGAACTACAATGGAACGAGTCTGGGGGTATATTCTTGCCTTATTTGCTAATTGTTGTGTATTGTAGTGTTAAATGGATTCTCTTTGGGCAAGACTCTATATGTTTATTGGTTTATCTTGTTGAGTTTATGCATTCCTTGTTTATGCCTAGTTGTAAGTCATAAGTGTTGTTTGGGGAAATGTGACTCTGGGTGCCTTGATGAAGGTTTCTAGGTTTGGTTTCATTTATTTATTTTTATAATAGGGTTGGAATACTCGTTAAGTACTTCTATTAATTTTATTCTTCACTGTTAAAAAAAAGGTGTTCAATTCTTAAAAAGAGTATTATGAATAAGTTTAGAACTTCAAATTCATCTTCAATCACCAACTATCTTGTGTCCCCCTTCTTTCACTGGAAATTTGAGATACTATTAATAAATTGTTCCTCAATCTCTTTTCGACACACAAACCTTTCTCCACGCCATGATAAGTTCCAACTACAACGTGCCATGCTATTCTCATTACCCTTTTCCATGTGCCTACCTCTACCATTGACTTATCTTTACAAAGTGAAAATGAATATTGCCTTGGATACTTAACTTGAAGTGGTTGGTCATCCAAAACGCTTATCCTCTAAAAATTTCACTTTCTTACCGTCTCTTATCTTCCACGTAACATTACAATCAAACCAGTTATTGTAAGGACCTTCACTCCACATTTTACTCAAATCCTTATACTAAATAGAACACTTTCTGTTAATTAAGTTCTCACCTATATTTCGCGAAGACTCGTATCTAGACTCTAACACTTCCTTCTATAATTCTTCATCCTCCATGCCTAATCTCTATTTTCACTTAACGAGTAAAGCGGAATTAGATGTGTCTATATATTATGGCACCCAAACCAAACAATTTTTCTACCTTGGTCCCGCTCTCAAAAAAAATCTTGCTTGTAATTTTGTAATTAGTTTACACACAAACCGATATTTATACATGATACATCTTCTCCGTCATTCTTACTTTAAAATAATATCCAATATAAATCATTAATTAGAATCAATTTCCATATCCTTCACGTTTTATTTTCTCTAAAAAGTTTCTCAAGCGTCACTAGGTGAATAATAATGAGAAAGAAAAATATGTAACCTGTATTTATACACTTATAAATGATCGATTATTAAACATTTTGAATACCAAGTTCAATTCACACCTACATTTTTTTTTCTTTTTAACAACTTAATTTTATTTTTTAAAAACACCAATATTTTACTTTTAATGTCCAATTAAATAATTTAATTAAATAAAATAAACAACTATATTATATTATTTTATTTTAGGAAAAACAAAATTTTACAAAAGGAAATAGTCTTGATCGAATTAATTTAATTTAATATATTTAAAAAAATTTAGAAAATTTCAGCCAAATTAAATTAATAAAAGCTGAATTGAATTTCATTTACTGTTACTGAATGTGATTGATAAAGATCCTTATCTAACCCTATTTCTTTGTTGAGGGCAATTACTCCAGAAGACCCCCCATTCAATTATTTTTACGTTTCTTAAAAAAATAAAGTATATTTGATTTCATATTTTAAGATGATAGATCAATAATAAACTCAAAAATGCAAAATAAAGAAGAAAATTATAAATTACATTACATAACTGTCCATTCTTTTCTCTTCCAAATTAATTCAAATAAGTTTTCAACATAAAAAATTATCTTCCTTTTCTAAGGTCACTGAAAAAGATCCCAATTAAATAAGTTGTGAGGAGTTAGGTGAATTGCGTTACTATATAAATGGTCCCATTATTCTTCGCCATCCTCATCCTTGTTCTCTCCATTTCTTCCTTCTATTACTTGCTTCTTTCTTCAGCATCATGACACTTGCTGGTAAAATCAGCACTGAAGTTGGGGTTCATTCAACTGCTGAAAAGTGGTACAACCTCGTCACAACCCAACACCATCAGGTTCAACACCTTGCTGAGAGAGTTCATGCAACCAAGCTGCACCAGGGTGAAGACTGGCATCACAATGAGACCATCAAGCACTGGACTTATGTCATAGGTAATTAAACTTCTAATAACTCTATGTACATTATTTTCTCCCTGAATTTTAATATACTTTTATAGGTAATTCATCTTTGTCATATCAAGAAAGAATTAAACATCCTGAAAATTATGGATGATCCAATAATTAATGGATTGATAGTAAATAATAAAAATTTTAACAATAATTATTGAAATACACTTTAATATTATTTTAGAATGTGAGTTTAAATTGACTAACAAGATGTGAATTCTATTTGTATCTATGAGCATAAAATACTTTCAAAGTGAGATTCTAAAGTCCTTTAAGACATGGACTAAAGCTAAAAGATACAAGCAAGATTTATTTCTTAAAGAAAACAAACTATATATATATATATATATATATATATATATATATATATATATATATATATATATATATA
>Ga0209700_106983_pt1 | contig 16638 bp, 6 predicted proteins | sample SiratroredBW_FD_187528 | JGI IMG/M metagenome (GOLD analysis project Ga0209700, IMG submission 187528) | Root nodule microbial communities of legume samples collected from California, USA - Siratro red BW (SPAdes) (version 2) | ecosystem: Host-associated > Plants > Roots > Nodule | place: USA...
GAGAAGATTTATCATCACTTTAGAATATATATATATATATATATATATATATAAACTAGGGACATGAAGAGCCTAACAACCAAATCCATAGGTTATTTGTATGAGGGCAATGTTAGGTTTGTAATCTAATGGAAAAGTTTGCATTATTATTTTTATAGTACATATTTCAACATCTTCAATGAAAGTTGGTGGACCATACCATCCTCATTTTTTGTTGGTTTTAATAAAGCAGCTTTATTTATTATTACTTGTTTGTTTATAATGGGAATAAGAAGATAGTTTGGGTGCTTAAAAAATAATAATCTGTTAATTGTAAGTGAATTATGAACTCTACACATTTGGCAATACTTTTATGTACAAATTATAATAATTCGCATGAAACTTTCTATAGAAAGACACATCTTTATTTAATTACAGAAATGATATTTAATTATAGAACAATGACTAGTTTTTGATTATGTAGAAGGATATTTAGTAATCTTAAAGCAACAATCACAGATAATGCAGTGATTGGTGCTTCAACAGTAGTACATGTTCAAACACTGCACTCATTCTAAATGAAAAGCTAAAAAGGACATTAAACCATGTTGTTATTAGAAGAACTGGTAATCTTGTTATGATGCTACAACAAATCTGACACCATTGGAGTGTCAAGGACATAAATATTGCATTGAAATTCTGTTAAGTAGATATAGTATAACACCAACTTTTGGACTGACAAGGATCCAAACAATATTATATATATAATATATATTATCCAGATGCATCAAATCAATTACACATCCTAAACACTGTCCCAGCTCTTCCTGATAACAGATTTCTGAAAAGAATGCAAAAGATTGGTACTACAGGGAACAATTGACATTCTATTTTCATCCTGATGATAAAGATCAGGCTGCCTACACTTAGGTAACAGTAAATCTGTATGCCATGTAAGCTAGATGACATTTATTAATCCTAAATTTCCCTAATCTAACAATTAATGTGCAACATGCAACTTTGCCTCACCTCAAGATTTCTCCTCATCTGATTGAGAGCATGGAGGCTCAGAATTAACAAAGAAGTCATCAACTGAAACAAAAACAAAGGTATCTTTGTTTAAATCAAAACAAGAACTAAAAAACAATATCAGAAATTTCTAGATAGACTCCTGCATTTGACTGTCAACCAAACCCTATCTTCTATGGTATAAGTTAACTTATTTCATGAAATTTAGATTTCATTCTAATGTCCACTTTGTAGTTTTTATATTTTCCTTTGTATATGTCCATATATTTCCTATTTATACTTTGGTCTCTAGTTTTGTAAAGTGTAAAAGAAGAAAATTATGTTAGGGTCCCTGAATCTACCTACCATTACAGAACTAAAGAGATCTTTCTCAAATTTAGTTTTTTAAGTATTGGAATTTAGAACCTAATTCCGATATCTAAACTACAGGTATAATAGATTAGTTTAACCTTTTTTTATGTATTTCACAACAAAACCCCATTTTCACACTGATGCAAACCCTGAGATTACTCTTGCGCATCATTGGCAGACTGTTGGTCTAGAACTTAGATCCTATGTCAACAAAATATTGTATATATCTATATATATATATATATATATATATATATATATATATATATATATATATATATATATAATATATAATATATCATTGAACATTACCTATATCCTGTTGATCAGGTGATTCGAGCAAAATATCTGAATCGGATGGCAAAAATGGTGAACCAGGATAGTTTCCCAGAGCTCCTAGATCTGCAAAGAGCTCAAGACAGTAAAATCAATAAGACACCAACAATGGTTGAACATATAATTGAAAATCTTGAGTATAATCCTTGACTGGATTCATTGATTTCTAAAATGATTCTCAGTTATTTACATGGAACCAATAGCGCTTGAGACATCAAAACCTACATCAGATAACTTATGATACGACACAAAATATAATAACAGTTCTTCATAAATAAAGAAAAAACCAACAAAGTCCAATTTTACTATAAACTAAATATTGATGGTAAACCTGATTGTTTTTGGTTATTACTGAATCCAACAGATTCATCTTTTTCTTCTTAAATATTCATATTACTTGGGTTGGGTTGACGAATAAAATAACAGATCACAAACTCAACTTTTTCTTCTCAAATATTCAGATTACTTTGAGCAGATGAATGACAAAACAGATCACAAGGTCAACATATGCTGTCCATCTCAAACAACTTCACTTTTAAGTGGATATATGAAAGCAAATAGAAGAGTTACACAAGAAATTACCTCCCAAGTTTGGTAAATCTGCCGTTAGATCTGATAGACTAAAATTCCATTGAATTTGATCCAGCGATCTGGAAATTCCATTGCCACCATCCGGCGCAAGCTGTAATCCTACTGAACTTGCCACATCAGATGTAAATGCTGTATCAAGAGCTGATGCATCTGCACCCATTCCTGATATTTCTGATGCAGTGAAGGGGAAATGGCCGCTTGATGCAACTGATGTTGGACTTACTGGCATTTCTGAGACGGATGACATTGTACCATTTGGTGGAATAGCAGGAGCCATATCAGGAGCGTTGTGGTCCATCACCATACTTCAACAAGGACAAAGGCAAAGCACATTATCATTTTAACTAACAGTTAGAAATACATTATCAGTCATAAAACTGAACAGTTAATGATGAAATCAATTACCACTTAACCACAAAACACAAATTTACACATTTCAGATAAAACTTAACTACAAAAGATAATAAATGAAGACCATATACAAGCAAACAAAATTGTAATAGTGTCCCCTATAGGAGTCACATAAAGGAATTATGTGTAGTAGGACAAGTTCTTACTCATTCCCAGAGTTCATTCTAATGGGGTGAAAGTTGCCAGGGGCAGGGACTCCATTAACTACATGACAACTTGATATGCCACAACCCATGGAATCAAGATGAGGTTGACCTGTTGCTTGCATGGGAGGCTGCTGTAGCACTGGGTATCCCATAGGTAGGTTGTTGACTGCACTGCAAACAAATGGCGTTAAAGAATAATGCAGAGAAATGAAAAAAGGTAAAGCAAAGTGACTTGTGCATTTATGATCTAATCCATCTTTTTAGGCTGGATTGTAAACAGAAAGAAACACAAGGATTATGCAAAAAGACTAATACCTGCAGGCCAACAAAACATATATATGCCCCAATAGTATAGCAAAAAAACCCCAGTGCTCATAAAAATAACACAACCAAGAATATATAAAAGGTTTCCTCAACTTAGATCTTAGGGTGATACAAAGCCAGAAATGAATAGACTAACAAGAAAATACAAAAGTTCACAATTTTGTACTTTAGAATTAAGAAGATAAAAGTTTCCAAGCAATCTCGTAATAGCACTAATAATTGACCATTTTTCAAGAATCCAAACTTCTTAACTAACCAAAGTTTTGGTTAAATCTAAACATTAACATCTGCCAGGAAATCAGGCAGCACCATAGTTAATACTCAGGAAAATGTTTTAATTATTGATTAGTTCTCTTCAATTAATAGTAAAATTAAATTTTTACAACAATGACACGGTAAAGCCTCTATGCTTTTAAGAAACTTCGGAGAATCATGAGAATCTTACTACTTTAGACCTTTTCAACAAGATGATCTGTTCCTGGGATGAAGTTTAGAGTGCAGTAAGAATGAAATTGTATAACATAAGTGACACATAGGTGTCATCATTCAACTCAACTCAGTTTACTTTTAGACATGAAAATTTTTTGTGTTTAACACACACTGGCACACTTGTACACACGGACGAGAGGGCAAGAATGTACCAGGCATTGGATGGATTCCGTTCTGTATTGGGGCCAATGGAACCTTCGCCGGCATGGGGCACTTCATCAGATGATACTGATGCTCAAGCAAATGATTGAATAAAAGAATTTGCTTTTTCAATTTTAGCCTGATATAGTAGGCCCTGAAGAAATCAGCGTTCTCTTCCTCCAACTTCTGCCATACTGAATCAAAAAGGACCAATTACAAAGCAATGGGACATGAAAGTAGTTCCATATTTTTTTCAATAAGCAAGATGTGTCAACTTTAAAATTATGTTAATTTCCATGTAATCTAACACATGAATCAGATAACAAATCAGACTAAATAAAACTTGGAAAATCATTACAATTTACAAATCAATATCATTTCAAACGTTTACTACAAACAGCATATACAATAGTTAAACAATGGTTATATTATTACAATTTACAATGCAATACATAAATGGCATGACGGAGACCTTAAGATGCCTACCAAGGGTAGTGAATCCAGGATCTATCTTTGCCCGTGTCAGTAGTGTTTTAACCACTTCATCTTTATTCATATATAACTGTAGGCATCTTTCTATTAAATTCTGGACCTGTTTAAATATTTAATCGAAAAGGAAAAAATAAACAGATTAGTTCAGTTAAACTTCCGCAAATGATCCTCATAAAAATTCAATCCATGAGATATAGGAAGCAAGTGGAAAAGTGGGAAATAACAGAAAAATAATCAAATGTTCAGCAAAGAACATGTATCCTTACAAACTCAATATCCTGCCGTGAAACTTTTTTACTGTCATTACTTGTAGCAGATGCTGAGCCTGTGTCTGTAACAGGAGCATCAGTTGTATGGTTGTTTGGTTGTTCACTCTTGGGCTCATGAGAAGCTTGAGTTGATGACTGTAATTCTTCTGAGCTCTGCAAATCCATAAAAGATTAGCTTAGTGTAAGTACAACAAATGTAAGCAGCTATAGGAGTTATGAAGGAAATCTAGAGGATTAGACACATTGATGTAAAATGCCAGAAAACATTCTGTAACACTGCATACAGAAAGCCTGCAGCTCATTAATATTCAGAACATTAAATATGCATAAATTAGTTTGCTTATAGAAGCATTCAACAAACTAGACACCTGGAAATGGCAAGGACATTTTTTTTTGGGAAATAGTAAATTTTGCCACTCATTATCCTCCATCATGTTCAATTTTGAGAAAAGCATTATATCATTGCCTTTAAGTAATAGACCTTCATTCCATAATTATCCAGTGAATTTCCTATTGTAGAACAATTAGATTCAAACCACCATGCAAAAACTCCATTTCTTCAATTCTAAAAACACAAACCATTATCTCGCAGCATTACTGTGTAATGCATTACAATAACCAAGTATTCTTTTTCCCTTGTCATATCAAACACCCTTGTTGGTGCACAAGTGCACATCATATCAAGGTTTTCCAACAAAACAACCAAATTATCAATGTCATATAAACACAAAGTCATTCTATCTCCATTCAAACCAAGTGAAAGACCAAAACTACAAAAAGATTATACAGGAGGAATTAAGAAAAAGTTACAGATAAACTCTATTAGCAATGAGTGACATACATAATAAATGTGCTCTAGTAATAAAAGAACTACCACTGATAAGAAATTGAGCTAAAATTATTTGTTAAAGCTTGTAAATTAGAAACTTTTCAATTCTTCAACTATGATAGATGGGTGAGCAAAAATATATCAAACCACAGTGATGTTTTCATCAATGATGTTTCAGATTCAGCTAATACGGGTAAATATAAGCTTATATAGATTGAATTAAGCAGTTTCATAATGGTAAGTTTGTCTTTTTCTCATCACAGCATCCATCAAATGGTTGGCTGTAAATAGATTTTGAAAGGAATAATATCATGAATATATATTCTCAATGTTGACAGCCAATAACAAACTATGCACCAACTACCAAGATAAAAAGCATATAACAAGGGAACCTGCAAGTTCTTCATTTCAGCAGAAAGAAGGCTGACTGCATGTCTTTCAGGGATTTAAGTAATCACTAACAGTCTTCCAATTCAAGATTGTTTGCATTTATGTCAATGACACCCCCAAGTTGAAGCAGTCTTCATATGAAACAAGAGGAATAATAATGAGAGAATGGTAAACCATACCACTTATATAAGCATATGGTTATTTGAGTCAAAAACCATCTATAAAAATATCAAATAGCAAAATAGCTTTCATATATAAAAAATAGAATGGCCTACATCAGAGAGAACCTCATATAGCAAAGAAAATGTAGTTGCACTTGCCTGTCCTGATAAAAATCTTTAAAAAGAAAATAAGGTCCATTAATTTGCAATTAAAAAAAATTCCCAGAAAGGAAGGATTACAATTGCATTTATTACTACACTAAAGTAGACATAAGCAAAATAGTGCACCCTGTTCGAGATGCCGCAAAAAACCACAATTTCCTTAATTTTTATCTTTTCAGTCAACTTAGTAATTTCACCATTCCTTGTGATAGAATAAATCAGATGAGCAGCCATGGCGGTTAAGAAGAATTGTAAATTTCTTAAGCCAGAAAAATAAAATTAAAGTCGGTTCGAATTCTCCAAGGATTAAGCAATAATTAATCTTCAATTTTAGAAACCATCAGAAAAAATGGCAGTTGTGAACCAATGTCTTCCATCAATGAATTCTAAGTATCTGCAATTAATTCAAATGGTAGAACAAACAAAAAAAAAACGGTTTTTTTTTTCAAATCTTGAAAAAAGGAATTGATGAACAAATCTGGAACAAACCAGATCTCAATTGTCAATGACATGTTGAGAACTGAAGTTGAAGAAACAGAGGAATTCATCAAGCAAGTTAACACCTTCAAAGGAATAAACTTTCCAAGCCACCAAACAACAAAGCACCCCCAATGCCCCAGAAAACAAACACCCCATGAAGCAAAAAAAGGAAATGAAGATCTACCAACTATATTACCTCACAGCCAGTTCCTGAATCTCCAACTAGAAAAAGAAAAAAAACAGAGCTATATCGACGGATTCAAAAACCCCACCAGCTATTTCAAGCTTAATTAGCTTGAAAACTATGCATCAACTCATGGAAAGCGAAAAAGAATGGAAATTTGGGAAAAATAGGGAAGGCTGGTAAGTGGGGGCTGAGGTTGAAAGAATGAAGAAGAAGTGAAGAGTGAATAATAATAATAATAATAATAGCATTTGAGGTTTAAGAAGATATTTTGAAAAGGTTGGAAAATGATATTTACATTAGGGACACAAGTCCGAATGACAATGAGGGTGCTGGAAGAAAATTACAGTGTGAGAGAGAGTTGTTCTGTGCAAAAGGTGAAGAGAGAGTGAAAGAGATAGCTTGTGGAAAATTGTGGAAAATTTTGGAATGGGAAAATCAAATTTTGAAAATTATATTCTACTAACAATTTGAGATGGTGACTTCTTTTGACTCATGTGCTTTGGACTTTTTATTATTAATTTTCCCAGTAAGTAAATAAATAAATAATTAATGATGAGTGAAATAAAATTTATATTTATACAAGACAAAATATAAAAGTGTTTGAATTTTCATGCGACTCAAGCCGCTGATTTATCGGCTTGAAACAACGTAATCGACAACGAAAGAAAGACCAAACTAACAGCTTCAAACGTAATAGTTTTAAGGATATTTATAAAAATAATAATAATAATAAATATTATATTAATATGAATTTATGAGTTTTTTTTATATTTTCTTATTTTTATTCAATCTAATATTTAGAATCTTAGATTTTCAACAATCTCTCTATTAAGTAACTATCTTTACATTAGTAGATCTATAAATAATAATCTCTCTCGAATGTAGTATATACAAACTTTATTATACTCAATTTTATTTGAAAAATCTCATGAACTATTTTTATAAAATAAATTATCTATTTATGTTTTAAATATAAATAATTTTAAATTTACTTCATAAATATCATGTCACATTTATTGGAGATGTCCAAAGTCGACAAGAATTGTCAAGCACAAGAAATGGTTTTCAGATTACTGCCAAAGTTATCTTTTTTTGGTTCAAATCTCTCCAAATCTTCAATCTAATCCAAAGGCAAACCACCCATCACAAAAGAACAATTCAAACCCAAAAATACAAATAAGCTGAAAAAAAAAAGAAAATCATTACCACATCTAAGCTGAAATTGATAGAAAAAATAATGAAAGAAATATAATGCTAGACACATAAATTTGTTTTGGTTTCTTTAATTATAAGATTTGGAATCAATTTATTAGTTTAAGAATTTTTTATGAAAGAAAAATGAATAAGGTGAATTAACTATCATAACACTAAAAAAATATACAAAATGTCTAAAGTCTTTGTGTCAACCTTCTTCTTATTTGATAAAAAAAAACTAATTATGATAGAAAAAAAATATCGAATAGGAGGTAAAAAAAATAATTGAAAGTGATAGAAATCAAGCAAGCTCAATAACATATATTATTAAATTTTGAAACTATTTAATAGTTGATTTCAAAAACTAAGCATGCTTTATCTTTAAGCATATTCCTACTAGAAAAATCGCCGGTACCAAATTTGAGACTCGATTTGTATAAATTGAGTATCGTAGTTTAAAACATTGCACTAGTATAAAACCTCACTTTAACATAAGTTTTATAAGATAAGCTTCCACAAAAAGTCATATCTAGTAAAAACAATATCAGCAATGAAAAATCATAGCTCAGACAATTTATTTAAATACTTAAATATCAAATACATTTTTTCAGGTACTCAAAGTATATTTTCAATTTGTCGCTCATCATTCACACTTTTTTGGACATAGTGTGAAAGAAAGTGAGGGATAGTAAAAGAAAAATTAGAAAATAAATTAAAACTATTTGAATTGGGTGAAAGAAATTGAAAAAAAAAATGAAAAATTAGTATAAATTTTTTTTTAAAGCAATTGTAATAGAAAGTATAAAATTTAGTTAATTTTCTACTGTCGATGAATACATGAATAATAATAATAATATATTAATATGATAAGTACTTATAGACATTGTATCAAAAAGATGATAGATTTAAGATTTAAAGTTTAAGGTTTAAGAGTATAGTAGTTGTAAAAATTATTTACAGTAAACTTACATTGATATTTGACTCTTTTAAATATCATGATAATATGAGACATACTTATGAATAACATTATAATTTATAACTTACTTAATATTACTATTTTGAAATGTGTTTGTCTTTTGTTATCTGTTTATTTTTCTAATCGTGTTTAGATTTACAGTAAATGTATATTGTTAGAAAATGATTGAAATATGATTGGTTAGATACGAGATAAATTATTTTAGAATAGATTATAAAAAATATTATGTATATTAAGTTGATCTAATTTTAATTAACTTCTTTCATATGGAATTAGTTTCATGTTGTGGCTGTAATGAATACATAAATAAAGGATGATACAAGTTATAATAAAAATAAAATTCTATTTTAGAGTCCTTTAATTATTTTTGTGGCAAATTTCTCAAACTAGTGTAATTTTTTTTTTAAATTTCCAAAATGGTGTATTTTTTATTTTATTTCCGGATATGGGTAAATTGTGCAGAGATTGCACGATGTCATTGTCAATAAATCGTTTTATTATTACACGATTCAATTGAAGATATATGAAATGGTGAGAAGATAACACAATTTAGTTAAAGGAATGAAATTGTGGAATAAATGTACATTTTAATTAAGTAATTAATTGATTAATTGAAATGGTTACGCTACTGAAGAGTTTAGGATAATAAATTCTTCCACCTTTTCTCTCCTATTTTTTGTTCCTATTTTTTGTTGTTGTATTAGGTTGTGTATATAAAATTAAATTATAATTAATGCATATTGATAAAACCCTTTTGGAAATTTTGATGAAAATGTAGTCATTAAAATTAATTAATTTTCATTTAAATAATTAAAATAAATGTGAAATTAATTTGAATGGAAGAATATGAAGAAAAGTTACTTGTTTTAATTTGAATGGTTTATATGTAGAAAAAATTTAAATTAGTTGAATTAATTAGTTTTTAAAATTTATTTATATTTTTTTTTCTTCTTAAAAGTACTTACTTGAACTCTTTTTTTCTTTTATAAAAATTCTGAAACTTATTTATATTTTTATAAAATATTGCAGTAATGGTTATTTTTATAAAAGAAAAAAAATCAGACTGGAAGTAGTTTTAAGAAGAAAAAAATTTAAATAAGTTTGGGAATGTTTATAAAAGAAAAGAAAAAAGCAGAAGTAGTTTGAGAATTTTTATAAAATTACAACAATGGTTATTTTTATAAAAGAAAAAAAAAGAGCATAAGTAGTTTTAAAAAAGAAAAAAATATAAATAAGTTTTAGAATTTTTATAAAAGAAAAAAAAGAGTCTAAGTAAGTACTTTTAAGAAAGAAAAAAATGTAAATAAATTTAAAAAACTAATCAATTTAAATAATTTAAATTTCTCTATATATAAACCATTCAAATTAAAACGGGTAACTTTTCTTCATATTCTTCCATTCAAATTAATTTCACATTTATTTTAATTACTTAAATGACAATTAATTAATTTCAATGACTATATTTTCATTTTCATCAAAATTTCCAAAAGGGTTTTATCAATATGAATTAATTCTAATTTAATTTTATATGCACAACCCAATACAACAACTAAAAATAAAAGAGGAAAAGGTGGGAGAATTAATTACCCTAAACTCTTCCAGTAGCCTAACTATTTCAATTGATCAATTAATTACTTAATTAAAATCGTATATTTATTTCACAATTTCATTCCTTTAACTCAATTGTGTTATCTTCTCACGATTTCATATATTTTAAGTTAAATCGTACAACAATAGAACGATTTATTCACAATAAGAATCGTGCAATATCTATGCAATTTACCCATATCAGGAAATAAAATAAAAAATACACCATTTTGAGAATTTTAAAAAAAAATTACACTAGTTTAGAAAATTTACCTATTTTTGTTTAGTACAATCCTTCTATTACATTAAACCTATATATTATATTTATTATAGTATACATCATTTACGCGCAGTATTATATAAGTTATGTATAATTAATTAGGTAAGTCACCAAAACAATTTCTTTTTATTTATTGAATTACATAATGAATTATATATACAAAATGATTCTTAAAATATAGTTGAAGATGATTTAAACCTTATGTTCAGATTTTTAATACCTACCTCATAAAACTAAGAGAGAAATGGATGGTGATATTTTGACACCAATATTCATCTTTAATACCATTTAACACTAATATATATTATTATTATATTTATATATAATATTTTATTAATAAAATAGAGTGTCAAATATGAGTATAAGTAAATAGTGATTTTAAAATAACAAAAAATACTTACGCATTATTAACAAGAAATAATATCTTTTTTAACATGCAGCAGAAGAGGGTTAGATCAATGGGATTCACATTTTTTTCCTTTCAAATGTGTAATAAGTTTATACAAATTCACCTCATCCTCACAAAACCCTTCAGAATCTTAACTGTAAGAAAATTATGGACACGTTTTTACGGACCAATGCAGCACAAGTTTTCCCACAAAAAGAAACAACAACATTATTTGTGTTCTGCCATGCAGAGATGGTGAAAGAGAAAACAGACACTGAGCATGCAAAATGATTGAACCAATTAGAGTGATGGGTTGGTCTGCAGAAAGCAGGAAGAGTGTGAGTATTTGAAGGGGGAAAGAATGAAAGAAGGGCAAAAGCCATATGAAGAACATTGGCAAGGGTGAAACATTGATTGCTTGGTCTGACCTAATTACAGGATCTACATGGAAAATGACAAAACCCCTTATTGCACTCCCAAGTTGTTCATTGTTTGCTTTATATCTTCTTCATTCATCTCTCTTTTCTTTATATTTTCTTCCATTCTCAAATTAGTGCCCCCACTCCTTACGCGTGGTCCAACCCTCAACCATAATTCATTTCATCGATCTTATTCCAAAGTTCTGCTTACTTTATAATATACTACTCATTTTGTATTGTCAATTACTATTAGTAAAAAAGCGTCCACAATAGATGAACCACTACAAATGTTCAAGATGTTAATCAGATATTTTTTACTATTAATTAAAACATAGAAATATAGGTATGCATGAAATATATATGTAGTTTTAAGCTTTTTGAAAATTAGCTTAATTGATGTCTTGTTTTAATGGTGGTTCACACTCTCTCCCCTTTTGCTTAATTTTGTTTGAAAAATTAAACACTAATTAAAATAATAGGAAAGTTTAAAACTTTTTAAGTAATTATTAGCTTTAGATATGTTTTTTCCTAAAAATATAATTGTTTTTTTTTGAAAGAAACTAGTTTAGTTCTTGATTTTTTAGAAATTATTGTTTGATTTTAATTTCTGTAAAATAATCCTTTCTATATATTGTAAGGCAGTTTACTCTTTGTCTTGTTATATTTTTTTAAAAAAAGGGGCTAATTGAAAATTAACAAAATGCTGTTGAAATTAAAATAAAGGAGACACAGAGAAACTGAAAGAAAATTATATAAGAATTAAAAAGTTGCAAAGGTCAAAAGTCAAATAGCATTTTTAAGAAATAAAAAAAATACATGAATATATTTAATGAAAAAGTTAAATAATTTATTAGTTACGTTTAAAATGACAATTTTTTAAACTTGGAAGAAATGGTGATAAATATATTGTTTTTAATTATAGTGATATTTCACAGGTGGCACACTCCTACTTTACAACCTTATATGGTACTGATGTAGTCAAAATAAATGATGTGTAAAAAACATTCTAGCATGGCACTGAGAGTCATTTTTAGGGTTTACATGTTTGGGGTTTTATCTAAAACGCTGCTCAACATATTCCATTAAGGATTGAGAAATAGTGAGTTTGAATCTCGCCACTGTTGTCGCCGCCGCAGTAGTATCCATTGCTGTCACCGCCGTCGATTCTCGACCACCGTCGTTCACCGTCGTCGATGGTCTCCCACCATCACTCGCCACCACAATCACTCTCACACAAAATATCCCTTATGCATATGGGTACACTGGAGTCCTATCACGTTTCAAATCTTAAATTTAGATTCTTAAAATCTAATTATGTCTTTTCATAACAAAATACCCTAAACGTCTTTCGAAAAGAAAAATCCTATTTATTCTTATTCTTATCCACGTGTATAATTAAACCACATCAGCCGTTAACATCTGATTGTATATCACCTGTCAAAGCAAAGTTTTTCTTTCAATAATATTGAGAAGGCACTAAAACAACGGCAAACTTTTCTATTTACTTTAAACTGTAGATAGAGGTGTTAAGGTTGGCCAGGCTTATTTAAGTTCAGCAATTATAGGTTAATAAATGCTTAGGATAGTTAGGTTACATGAATTAAATTATAGGTTAAATTTTGTTAACTCAATTAATATACTTCGTACTAGGTCATGTGATAGGTGAATGATTTATGAGTTCAAATTTATATGTAAATAATGACATCAATCTATTTTTATATTATTAATCTGACAATTTCGTGTATTTTTATCATTTTCTTTTCATATTAATATTATGTACTTTGATATTTAATATTTTTAGCAAGGTTAACTTATATGGGGTAATCAGTTTTCAGTTCATGTTAAACTTTTCTCTTAAATGGGCATTGTTATTTGTAACAAACATTTAATATTTTTTATTGATAATTAGACAACACGTTTATAGTGGATAAAATTTACTTAATTTTAACAAATTATTAGAACGAATATATTATTATAAAAATAAAAATTTCATTTTCACGGAATCACATGAAAAAGGTAAGTCAATTTTTTACTATATTGTCATTAATGCTTTTGACCAATTAGGTTAAATCTATTTTAATATCTCTGAAAAGGTGTTATGTCATGTTCCCGAAATATATACACTAATACAGTGCAAGAAAAAGATTAGCTATTCCCAAGCTACTAAATCATGATTTGTTTTTTTGGTTGAAAGTGACACATGTTTAATAGATTATTGATGGTACAATACACTTTAAGCATAACATTAAAAGTGTAATAAAGAGTAATGATTTCTCTAGTTGAACTGCATAAGTAATAATAACATTACAATTTCAAGAAGAAAAAAAAAAGAAATATTTTTTAGAAAATATTGACAACTGTCTAAAAGATATTAATTAAAAAGAAAAAAATGCAAGCAATATTATTCATACATTTTACAGTAAACTTTTTATGCGTAAATATTCTTTAAAGTAACAGTATAACTTTCTGTTACATCATCATGAAATCACATAACAATAAGCATATTAAATTTATTAATTTTTAATAATAGTTAGCTTAGAAAGTCTTATATGAGTCACATATTTTGACTCTTATTTTTCAATAATTTTAAAATTAACAGTTTTGTTTGTTACTGAGATCACTGCGGCTGGAGAATAAAAGCCTGGCTCGTGAGCCGTTCTTGGGCAGAGGTGATTTGCTTGCACTAATCATTATTATTATTATTAATATTAATTAATATTGACTTAATAATTTAATTGAAGAAGGAAGAAGCAATAGTTATTAATATAAAATAATAAAAGCGAAAAAGCAGAGCAATGAGAAAGAGACACGTAAGAGTTAAGGAGGTTTTGTTCGGATGCAGGGGCAATGCATGAAAGGGAGGGTTATTCCATTGTGGTTGAGAATGTGACACGTGGCGGGTATTTAGCGGAGGATCGTGGTGAACGCGTGACCGTTAATAGTTAGGTTTATGTGGTGAAAAATATAATAATAATTTATTAAAAAAATAGGAACGACTTTCAAAATTCCCGCTAAGATTGTAATCTTGGTGCCTCTCGTCTACTAGTGCCCATCTCTCTCAATACAAATCATTATTTTATTATATCTTAATTAATTAACTACTATTTTTTTAATATTTTTATAATTATATAATAATACCATAAATAATAACTTTTCCTACAACTATTTTTTCTTAATAATTTGAACCGATTTAATAAATAATAATTATTATTATATAGAAGCAGAGCAATAAGTTAGTGTTACCCACTGCCCAACACAAACAAACGAAGAAGCGCAAACGTTCGTGTTCTCGCCACGTTCTATCAGACCCACACCCAATCATCAAAACTCGCTTTTTATGCTTTTAATTTTTATTTAAAATTAATACTTATAATAATAAGAAAATATTTTTTATATTTAGTCACACAGATCTTTCCTAATTCCACTTATTAGACACATTAAAATAATTATCTCAATGAAAAAAAATTAAGGAAAAAGAATGTTTGAACCTTAAATCCGTATCAGAATTCATCGTCATTTTTAAAGTATTATAAATTATACAATTTATATGTTTAAAAGATATATCAGAAGGTATATATAAATATAAATCATTTACAAATGAGAGATTTGATAAAATCTTTCTTATAAATAAATAAGTGATTTGAAAAGGAAATTGCTAAAAGGACATTTTGAAACTATTTGTAAAATAAGAAAATCATATAAAAGTTCAAATATTTTTTGTTTATTTAAGAATAAGTTATTGTTGGTGAAATTTTGAATAATGAATATTGATGAATGGGTTTTGTTGGACCTGGTTGAAACGATGATAGGTACAAGTCGAGATTATTGAGGTGTAAGATGCAAGAGCATTATTTGTCGGTGCTCGTTCAGCCATGATTGTGAATAGCATATTCGTTTATTATTTTTTTTTTCTATAATAATATTATTTAGTATTTAAATGTAAAAATATGTTGTGAATTAGAAGACTCAGATTTGTCGATGAAATTGCTGCACTAAAAACACCCTGTATTAATTGAAGAGACAGTGTCATTTTAGGATTTTAAATCCATAAATAAAAATTGACCTGAAAAATAAATAACTAATGTAACTAGTCATATAGTGAAAATTTAGGTGTCTTAATGATGTAGGTTGAAATTTTATGAAGTTATCAATTTTAGACTTTGCTGATGGTGACCTGAAAGATAATAAAGTAAAAAATAAAACTACAAGAGTAAATAATACACACAAAATTCAATAGATTTCAAAATATGATCCAATTATAAACTATTATATGTATGTTTGTGATAAATATAATGATTTTTATAATATAGTGTGGTAAAATCCAAAAAAATAGTGACTTTTAATAGGTTTTGAATGAAATTTTTTTGTTCACACTAAATTCAAATTAAGAAAATTTAATTGTATATACTTTAAAAATAGTATAAAAAATGAACATATTAATTTGAGAACTATGATTTTTTTTATTTATCACTGAATTTTAAAAAATAATTATAAGACAGAAAAAATATCAATGTCAAGATAAATTAAGTTGAAATTAAAACATCACTAACTGGTTTTATATATTTTTTAAAAAATAAATAGCAGGTTTTTTTTTACATAAACATTTTTTTTCTGATTAAAAAACTTTAAATGTTCAAATAAAAGGAATTTTTTAAATGTATTACTGGTTTACTTATTTTTATTTTATTATAAAATTATTTAACAATTACAAAAATATGTAAATTTTAGTTTAATTGGATTTCATATTTGTTGGTGTTTGAATATCACTTAAATAATCATTGAGGCAATATTAAAGCAATGTTATTTAATCTTAACATACAACATTATCACTTAAATATTCATTTGATCGTTTAGATAAATAAATTATTTGTCCTATAAGATATTAGCATTTATGCTTTAACAAAAAAAAAGTCCTAGAAAATATATCTCTTTTCTAAAAGGTATGACACTCATGTATTTTATTAATTAAATAATGAAATGTATCACATATAACTAGAAAGAAAAAATAAATATTATTTTGCAATAAT
>Ga0209700_106985_pt1 | contig 16627 bp, 8 predicted proteins | sample SiratroredBW_FD_187528 | JGI IMG/M metagenome (GOLD analysis project Ga0209700, IMG submission 187528) | Root nodule microbial communities of legume samples collected from California, USA - Siratro red BW (SPAdes) (version 2) | ecosystem: Host-associated > Plants > Roots > Nodule | place: USA...
TTTTTGTATAATTTAGTCAATATATAGAATAAATTAGTCCAATTACAATATATATATATATTTATTTATTTATTTATTATGTATAATATAGGCTAAACCATGTCAGACTGTTCAAAATGAAACTTGTCAACCCATTGTCTCACCCCTCACTAACCGGGCCGAATTTCACAATTAATTCGAGACAAAAACTTCCTGCACTCCTCATTTCTGACCAGCACCATCATTCTTCAAAAATCAAAAATTCGAAAATGCCCATTACGTGATACATCTGAAAATAAGTTTCAAAATATATTTTTAAAAAATAGATTTTGAAAAATATTCTTTTGGAATATAAATTTTATGTTCTGAAATATGATTTTAAAATTTACTTTAAAAAAATATTTTTTAAATATAAAATTTACGTTGTGATTTTTTTAAACTTATTTCTTAAAAACATAATCTGAAATGTAAATTTAAATTTCAGAAAATATTTTTGAAATTTTTTCTAAACAGATTTTTGTTAACTAACAGAAAGGGCATTTTAATCATTTTGTATCAGTGATAGATGCAGGCCTTAAAATGATGAGGTGCATAAAGTTTTTGCCAACATTTAAGTGACAAATTCTTCCTCCACCCCTATACTTTCTTCCTGCACCCTCATATAATTTTTTTATTCCATGACTGTCCTTCATGAAATTACATAAATACCCTTATCATTTTTTGAAATTGTGAACCGGATGGAGGTGCATCCGGTTCTCATTTTTTTAAAAAAATACAAACCGGACGACCTCATCCGGTTCTCAACCCAGCAGATCGGAAAATCCTCAAATTCGCCGTCGACAGCCCCCCAAATCCCAAATCAACTACTCTAATCATCAATATCACCTACTAATTGCTAATAAACATCACAAATTGGTTACCTAATGCTTTAATGAAGGATTAATTGAAAGATTTTGAATAACGAACGGAAGTCGTGAATGGCTTACCTAAACCGGACGAAGTTTCTCTTAACCGGATGGCTAGCTAACGAAACGGCTGAAGGAAGTATTTGGCTCACTAGCACAGCGGGGAGAGCTTTGGACGATGTTTATTAGCAATTAGTAGGTGATATTGATGATTAGAGTAGTTGATTTGGGATTTGGGGGGCTGTCGAAGGCGAATTTGAGGATTTTTCGATCTGTTGGGTTGAGAACCGGATGAGGTCGTCCGGTTTGTATTTTTTTTAAAATGAGAACCTGATGCACCCCCCATCCGGTTCACAATTTCAAAAAATGTAAACCGGATGGCCTGGTCATCCGGTTGGGAAGAGGAGGGGTTTTATTAAGATAGGAGTATTTATATAATTTCATGAAAGACAGCTATGGAATAAAAAAATTATATGGGGGTGCAAGAAGAGGGTATGGGAATGGAGGAAGAATTTGTCCATTTAAGTAGAGCCGAAACAGCAATAGCCATAAATGGGCCTACGAACATTGGTCCAACTCAAAGGATCACCAGCTTCAATAAAAGTTCAAGCGCAATACTACAGGACGCATTCTTCCTCCACCTCCATAATTTTGTCCAGCATCTCATATTTTGTAGAAATATTGAAATTATCCTTTTCAAATTATATAATTCAAAATATGAAAATTCTATTTCATATTATACAATTCAAAACATAATATTTTTTATATTAAATTATACAATTATTTTTTTTATATTTTGAATTATATAATTTAAAATATAATTTTTATATTTCAGATTATACCATTTAAAATATATATATTATTTTAAATTATATAATTTAGAATAAATATATATATTTCAGATTATATAATTTGAAAATAAAAAAAATTATATTTCAAATTATACATTCTGAAATATAAAAAATTTAAATAAATATATAATTTATTTAATTTCTTTTTATTAAGGATATAATGATTAATTTACTGTTCCTATTGAGATGTAGGAGAAAATATGAAGGTGCAAGAAGAATGCCTTTAGTAACAGCTATAGAACATTGAACAATGTTGGAAAAGGCATTTACTAGAACACTTCCATTATATTTATTAAATGAATGGGTCTAGTATGAAAAAAATGCTTTTACATGTAGGAGAATCATGAATTTTGAAAATATGATTCTTAAAAATGTAGTTGGTTCGTTATACACATTTTTGAGAAATTTGTATATTTTTTCTAGAAATAAAAAAAACAGAATATTTTTATTAGAAAATTAGTAATTATCACGTTAAATAGCTAAACATATACTAGAGATTTTTTTTATAAAAAAAATATTATTTTTAAGAAATAAATCCAAAACAAATCTTCCATCTTCAAATTCTTAAGATTTTTTTTTTTTTACCAAATTTCCCTAAGTAAATTAAAAGAGTCTAAAGTTATTCTTTTTTGCCACCATTAATTTATTTTATTATAATGATGGTATCGTGAAATTGAAAGAAAAAAATATAAAATAATGATGAAAACGGAACTCATTTTATAATACAATTGGAATAACTTATATCTGTTAAATTAAACAAATTTTTCATACTTAATATCTTAAGAAATCACCCAAAACGCAAAATCTTCTATATTACTTGGGAATCATGATTACTATAAGTTTTAAAATTATTGTTTCTCTAATTAATAAACTTATCATACCTAGTTTATGATTAGATAGAAATGTAAAAACTGTAAGTTTCCTTAGCATGGGAGAATCACTTTGCGGGAAAGATGTTATAAAGTTTCTTAGTAGTGGAGGTATAAAGACAGTGTGAATGTGTAAAAAAAAAAAAAGCATTTAAAAGTCATACAAAGTTTCTGCTCTCCTGACATAGAAGTCTTCGAACCATAAGTGAGAACACAATATCTTACCTTAAATTTTATACGATAAGGTCTCGTTCGAATCTTGTATTCTAATAGTATAAGATTTATCATTGATTTTTCAGACACACCAGAAAATCTAGTATTTGACACGTGTAATGGCATGACTAGATTCAGCTTGAGTTGAAATAACTTTGATATTTTAAAAGAAGATTTGGCTGGAGTTAGAAGATAAAACATCTAAGCATTAAATCAAAAAGTTATATTTCATGCTTAGGATGCAATTAACAATTCAAATACTTCTAGTGTGTGTGACTTTCACAAATCAATATAACTTATAGTAAAAATGATAAAAAAAAAATATTTAAACACTTAATTTTTTTTTACTTATTTTGAATTAAGGATGAAATCATAATTTCTAATATAAATTTCATGATGATATGTTTAGATTTGAAAACATAAAAGAAAGAAAACTAAAGAAAGAAGAAAAAGTTAGAATTGAAGTATGTAATTACTAAAAGTACAACATTAAAAATATCTTAACAAGAAAATTTTGTCCATAAATAAAACAAATTATACTTTTAAGATTATATCATGAATATTAATTAATAATATAATTGATTGTATCTTTGACAATACTGGAATTAGAGATAAAAAAAAATTTATTAGGTATAAGTAGAAACAATTTTAATTTTGTAATAGTAAATTAGATTTAAAGTCAATTTTTTATTATTATATTAGATTTTATTATAACAAAAAATTTGTTAGACTTATTATATTATTAATTATTGGATCACTCACGAATATCTAGTTTCATACTCGAGAGCGTGAATAGGTGTGTTAAAAAATCTTATGATAAATAAAAGTTATAATATATATATATATATATATATATATATATATATAAAAGTGGGGATAATCTTTACTTTAAAAATTAATTTTTGTGAAGACAAGTTAAGTTTTAATATAAGTGAAATAATTTTTACTCTAGAAGTTGATTTTCACGAAAATGTGTTGAATTTAAAAATTTAAAACTCGTTTTTATTTTGATATTGCATCACTTGAAAACCCTATATTAATTAAAAACAAAATTAATTTATAATATATAAGTAGAAGTAACAGTGCGTTTGTGAAAAAAAGTTACAATAAAATTCACTTTCTACTGATCTCTCCCAAAAGGACCCGAACAGGATAGGTTGTGTTAGAGTTATTTTTTGGCACGCAAGCCGTTGCTGAGACACGTTATAAAATGAAAGCATGAGTGGTTTTGTTGACGATGCATGAATAAGATGAAGTGTTTGAGTGAGGGCATGTTCTCATATTTTGCTTTATGTTTTAATGAGCTAAAAAGGTGGAATATTCTTTCTCTCTGGAGAACATGGAAACGATGGATGATGGAGCAGAGTCCTGTAAAGTGAAATCTGATATGGCATATGAAATGCTACAATCTTATCAAAATTTGAGCATCGTACAATAAATTGCCAAATGGAGAAAATAGGTCTTCCATGCATCAAAAAGCAGCTCTGCTTTTGAGCATTCAAACTCATACTATTTTTTTCCCAACAAAAGAAGATAACCCACGTGCTTCTACATGGATCAAGTAAACAAAACATATTCAAAATTTTCCTCAATCCGGCAAATTCAACCAATTCATGTCAGGCTTTTGTAGATGAAACCCTAGAATTAAGTCTTCAAAATAACCCTAATAATCAACGTGCTTCTTTATAAGCATTTTCCAAAAAATATAAATGAATTTTTTAATAAATTAAAAGAACTTGTATATATAAATTAAGAGAAAGAGACTTTCGATAAAGTAATTTTTGTATAAATTTTAGTTTTAACTTGGAGAAAGTTAATTTCAATTTTTTTTTTCTTAATCTCTTAATAATGTTTATTAAACTTTTTTTAGTAATGTAAACTTATAAAAATGGAAATTGAGCTCGTAGTTACTAGATTTAAATTACTCTACCAATTAATGAGTCGCACATAACAAGTTTCTTTAAGCAAAATCAAATATATGGTAAAAGGAAAATATTTGACTAGAGGTAGATTTTTCGATAAAAATGTCCATTAATAAAATTTGATTATATATAAAATACTGGCTGAGTTCATTTTTTTTTTCTAACATTCTTATTAATTGGATAAAAAGTATGCTTTAGAATAAAAGAAAAGAAAACAGAAACAAGCTGTTAGGTCTTTTTAACTAAAGTATTGAGTTCAAATTTTGTAAATATAAAAGTGTTATTAAACAACTTTTAAAGACGGTTTATGAGTTTCTCTGATACAAACAAAAAAACTATTTCGCACTAATAACACGATTATTAGAAAATTACTCTTTTAAAATGTGAAATCCGTCAAATTTATGATTTAATTTCCTTAAGCTAATCACATGGGTTTAAATCCAATATTTTGAAATATTTAATGTTATTGATCTTTTTAAGGTTCATAGCTTGGTGATAATGAAATTGGGAACATGCAGGATTGGCAATTCTTTCAGGTTCAAGAACCAGTGAGCACTTAGAAATTCTTCCGATATAAGTAGGAGACATAGCCATGGTGGAGAAGATGACTAATCACAATTCACCTCTCATCCTTATCCGTGAAACAAAAAAGCAACTTTTGATAGGTCTGATTTGGTTCCCGCTCCTTCGAAGCCAACATGATAAAGAAATTTCCACGCCTCAATGGACTCACAGTCATGACACCATCATCATGATCTCTAATAATTAGAGCTAGGAATGTATAAATATGGAGCAAACGGGTTTAGTTGTTAAAAATATATTTATTTTGCTCAATGTTCATCTTCCTAATTCGAATCATAATCTATTTTAGGGTATTGTTGATTCAAACTAACTTGGAACAATACTGACTCTTTTCTCTTTTCGTCATGCAATTCCCAACTTGAAAACTTTGTTAATTTATGTTTTGAAACACTAAAATCCTATAAATGAAACAAGATCAAATTATAATATATAAATTAATACAAATTTTACTTCATTAAATAGATTTTGTAAATATAAGATTTAAATTCACTTCTTAATGTAATATAAGAATTATTAATATCATATTCTAGTCAAGATTTAATCTATTATACTACTAATTATTGAGTTTTTTTTATTCCTGTCGTTGATGTTTTTAGCAGAAACACAATAAATAATATGATGAAGTTTATTGAAAATTTCATGTTAATTAAAGATAAGGTTATATATATATAACTCCATTTGCTAAGAATGAATTAGGTTTAAGTTTAAATTCACTTTTTAATAATAAATTGAGTGTATGAATTGCATTTAAATTTTTCATCATTCATCATAATATTTTACTTGTTGAGATATAATTGACTCAAGTCAATTCTTTATCTTTATTACAAAGATAGAGGAAAATTTTAAAAGACTTTTAAGTATTTTATCACGATTATCTTCTCCTCGTTTCTTTTAATACTAAGATACTTCTATGATAATTGTTTTAAATAATTTTTCTTTTTAATATTAAGATACTATTGAAATAATCATATAAATAAATATTTTAACAATCAAGTTGACCATAGAATAAATAAGATAAATATATATATCTTAAGATAATTATCTATTTATCTTATTTTTAATAAGCTTTTCAAGAACTTGCATAGAAAATAATAATAATAATAATAATAATAATAATAATAATAATAATAATAATAATAATAATAATAATAAAATATTTATTTAACAAATGTCGATAATTAAGGAGTTAGCGATAAATTCTAGTTAATATAATATATATTCGACTAAAGACTTCACGTTCAAATCTAACTACCAATTTCTCAAATGTATCATAGATTCTAAAATCATTCAACTCATAGAAAGTAGAAAGTAGATATGAAATTGTTAATGGTGAAAATTGTTTTGAATTTTATGGTATTTTAATTTGAGACATAACTTGAAATCTTTGAATATTTTTTTTTCCATACTATCTTGTTTTGAATGAAGTGTGTATGAGACTGGGGAGATCTCAAACAATGAGAACTAAGTCAAATTATATAAGAGAATGACACTACCTTCAACCCAAAACCTTAAGACAGTAGGTTTGTGGGTCTTCTTTCTTATATGTTGCTCAACTTTCTCATTCCTACTCAATGTGGGACTTAGACTCACACTTGGATACCTAACAATTTTCAATTAAATAATGTTTACTTTGTTCAAAATCTTCATTCAATATTTTGATCAAGACATTGACGTACACACAAGTATAAGAATTCGATTTGCGTTGATGTTATCAAATCTGATTACAGTACTAACTGACTTTGAAAAAAATATGAGAACTTGTATACAAAGATTGATTTTAAATTATAAGCAGTTATAATTTAGTTTGCATAATATAATAATGTATAATGATAAGACGCAAGTTATTCTTTAAATCCCATTTGCAGAAAGTGAAAACCTATGTTATTTATATATCGAGTCAATCATTTTTTTTGTCTTAAATATATCCTTAACCAATCCTTTTTAATCTAAGGATGAAATCGAATTTTGAAATTTGACTAATGAAAATTTAGGGATAAAATAATTTTAAGGTAAAATATAATTCATTAATCTTTTACATTTAATTTATCTATTTTAATAGTTTCTACACCTTCACCTTCAAGTATACTTTCATCTTACATACCGTTACTTTTTTCCTGTTCTTATCCTACGCCACAAAGCTAAAGAAGGAATTGATGTGTATCTAGGTAAAATTTGGAGTAAATTTGTTCTTAATATAAATAATCACGTTGGCTTAATATGTTTAACTGAAAAGACATGCTTAGTAATTCTTAATAACCCGAAAAGATCCTCAAAGCAAGATAAAACTATTTATCAATCAAAGGATGAGCATCTAACTATCTAGTTTCCACCATTATTTTGACATTTGATTCTCCATTAACCAAGCTAGGAGAATGGAACTACATGTCCTTTCTTTTGATTTGACTTTACCACCTTAAACGACTAGAAGCTAGACGTGTTTTATGTGTTGAAAAGTATAATAAATAATTCAATTTTAAAAATCAAACAATTATATATATAATATTCATCCCATGTGTTTGCAAAATTTAAACTCTTATATATATATATATATATATATATATATATATATATATATATATATATATAAAATCCATTTCTTAATTCCTAAAAACATGAATTTTGAGAAAGAACTTTCACCTAGCCTATGTTTAGTTATGGGGAGAGGGGATGGGAAGAAAAAAAAGTAACGGGTGATGTTTTAGTGAGGTGGAGGAATTTATTACACTATTTCTACTTATGGGGTTTATTTTCTACTTTTATCCAACCAAAAAACGCCTAATTCTCATTTTAGTTTATTTTTATCTATTTTTAATTTAATAACTTATTTCTTGTTATTTATTTCTCTCTCAATCAAACAGGTTTTAAAGTAATTACTAATTTTATTCTATGCAACTGATTATATTTTTCAATTAAGTAAATCAAAAAAGTAATTTCTTTCTTCCCATCCAAAGAGATATTGAAGAATGTGTAAAAAAAAAAATAAGACGATTTAATTAAAGAAGGTGATAAAAACAATTGTTGGTGATGGTTATAAATCTGGGTATTTCATTTAATATTTTATAAGATTAAATTAAAACATTATAACAACTTAATAAAAGTAATGATGAAGGAAAAAGAGTGTAACATGAGAATCCGTGCACTAAGAACAGTGTTGAACATTAGGAATTTGTCTCCTTTTGATGTTTATAGAATTGACAGATAGAGAATGGAAAGAGTTTATGAATTGAGCTAGATAATGTCATTAGGATAGTGATTATTCTCTGTTTCTTGGAAGTGACATTTTGTTGGAAGTGACATTGCCTTACCAATTTCCATTCATTTCATGTATCCCGGACTTGGTTCCTGTCAAAATTCTATATTATTTTTTCTCAACTACAAGGAAAGAACTTTATTATTTTTTTTTCATTTTTTTCTAAAATAATATAGAATCTTGGATTATAAATTAGGAAAAAGAAAAAAATTGCACTTTTTCCATTCTCTCAACCATTTATTCTCAAATTTCCTTTCAAGCATCTCCAACTATCATATGCTTATTTAACTCTAGTTTGAACTTCTTATTATATATGTCATTTTCAATCTACTCTAGTTTATCTATATTTTAAAATAAATTTCAAACTCTGTTTAGAAAAATATCAATAATAAGAAATAACATTGTAATAAGAGACGGATCTACTTTGATCTTGGCTCCTGAAGATAATTTTTTTTATCTTATTCTCTTAACAATATATATTTGCATGTATATATTTTGTGGTGAAGCAAAGCTATTATTGAAGATTTGAAAATAAGTTTTTTTGAAGACGATAACAACATTGCTTATTTTTGTGAGTTTGGAAGAATTGAAGTGTGTGTGGATAGATTTACATGTGTGATGAAGGTAAAGAAAGCAAGGAAGCATAAAGGGTGCTTTTGAAAAAGCACGATGGTAGAAGTGGAAGGTGTGAGTTGTAACGAAAGAAAGGGAAAGAGAAAGAGAAAGAGAAAGAGAGAGTAGAGTTACACGCGCAGGAGTTACGCGTCCGTACTGTGTGAGTCGAAAGATACATACAGAAAAATAAGCACGTCCGTGCATGACACGTTTACCATAGAACGTAGATTCTACTTTTGCATGAGTCTAATCGCGTAACGCTTTCTCATTGGCTGGTGCTTCTTACAAGAAATCATGATCTTATTATTGCCTTCTAAAGCTACGTAGGGGACCCCCACCCACCAAGTATTTTTCTACCTTTCTCTACTTTTCATGCCAGTAAAAGCAACTTACACCCCCAAACAAACACAACAAAACTTCCCAAAACAAATAATAATATACATGTGTATCCAAGTGGAGCTGGAGGAGAATCAACAAACAAAATAGATTTTCTTTGATTTTCGCGTCAAACAACGAACCAGCACAGCCCGAGGATTTGTGGAAACCAGTTCAAAGGGCCAAGAAAAGAAAACCCAAACCTTTCCCTTCAGATTTTAGCTTCTTTTATTGGATTGGACTTGCTCTTTTTACTTCAAAAAGCTACAAAAGGGGAATAAAGAATCCCACATACCTAACTCCAAACCCAAGTGGCCTCACTTTCAGATTTATATATGTTTTTCTCAGTTTTACTTTTTCCAGTTTTCGAGTTAATTTCAAACATTGGACCCGAAGAAAATACAAAGTGAAAAGAGGAACAGTTAACCACGATGGAGCTGGCTAAGGACGAAACAAACATGAAGTGAAAGATCAAGGCCAGTTAATGTTGTCCCAGATAAGACACATACACCTGTAGTGCTCCAAACCAATTCATCATTGGCACGTAGGTTCCTCTCAGATCAAAATTCCAAAGGGAAAACGACTTTTCGCAAGCACTACCTTCTTTACTTACTTCATACCACGGAAATTAATGCCCCATAACAAATTAAGTGCTCGTGTTATACATCACCAACCCTTATTTTTTAACGCCTCTGATTCATCTTGGCCATTGATTGCCCCACACAGACATATACATATATGTTTTTTTTTTATCATCATCATCATCACCATCATCAAATCCTTGCTTAATTGAATCAATGTTACGTTGTTGAAGTTTGAGTTTTAAGCAACAGAAATAATTAAAGAGAAAAACCCATTTGAAGTTTATTGTCGAATTGTATTGATACTTGATTAACAGCATAAAAGGATCAAGATTCATATTGATTTCACCCCCAAAATATTCATTTACAATATGGCTACAACGGTGTGGTAAATGGTTGGAGCGACGGGTGACGGAAGCAAAAGGATGGGGGAGTCAAAAGATAAAGAGGAAAAAAAAAAATGAAATGAAGAGAAAATGATGACAGTGGGTAGAAAAACAATATATTAATCTAAATTAATTAACAGTGTTTATTTATTTATGTGATGGGCAAGGGTTGAGGGATTCGGGAAAAAATTTTCTGGCCAGGTGCAAGAAGAGCCAAGGGATCAAAATTGGCCTTTCTCTCGACGAATCTGGTCCACTTATCTCCGTAGTGTCGCATCCAGTTCTCCTGTGACTGGTAGTGAGGGAGATACAACTTAAAATCAAAGCCTCTGTTGCAGCACAGCTGAATAATCTCATGGTTTTGTTCCACCAACAGTTCAGTAGGTGGTCCATTCGGTGGTGGTGGAATAAATCGGAGCAAGGCTATAATGTAGAAAATGTTGCTGTCCGGCACCACTACCGAGTGTCGACTATCCCACCTGATTAACACAAAACAAACAAAAGCACAAACAATTAATCAATTGGGGTGGTGGTGGTGGTGGTCCTTAATTATCACAACATAATAACTAGCCACTTTATGTTAAAAAAATGAACCATTTTTTGATGAGATTAATGTGTGTGATGATAAGTATGATGCATTGATGATGGATATTGCGTATGACTTGAAGCAGTTGCAGATGGGGAAGGTGGGGTGAGGGAGGGGACCCTTAAAAGGAACCAAATTGTAATCCCCAGAAAAGGAGCACCACCACAACAACACAATGAATCCCTGTGTGTGTGGAACCAGAAGAGGGATTTTGTTTTGTCTGTCAGAAATCAAATCTCGTTTGTAGAGTCCATACAAAGACCAGTGTCGCTGTAATCCGGTTGGCCAATAAATATCCTTGTCCATTCCAATTGGCAACACTGACCATCAAAGATACGTTCTTCCCATCCAATCAATTAATGCTCAAAACCAATCCCAATCCCCTTCTATCAGATCCACACACAATTCCCTACTTCTACCATCACCGTTACAAACTTTTAAATTCACACCACTGTGCACAATAGTACTACCAGTTTCATGCACAGTTTACCCACACTAGCTTCTCATACAAACCCCTTCAACTTATGTAATATTTTAAATTTATATCTTAATAAAAATACCTTTTTTATTTATTATTTAAGTTAAATAAACTTTACAATAATAAAAATAAAAGTTTAATTTGTGTGTACACTCTAAAACATCAAAAAGAAAATAAATACTGAAATACATATTAATAGCGACACAAAAAAAAAAATAAAGATTAAAATATTGCTGTTTTGTTGAGAAGTAATCTCAGTCTTTGTCAGTGAAGATTTCCAACCAAAGACAGACAAAATGTAGAAACTAAACTCATAAGTTTAACCTATGCACCCCATTAGGAGGGTGTTCCAAGCAAAGGAACAAGTTGAGGTTGCTTTTGAGAATAAGTTGAAGTTATTAGAAGAAGCAGCGAACAGAGAACATAAAGAAATAGAAAAGGGTGATGGTAATATAAAACTACTACTAATACTGTACGGACAGAGGCAGAGGAAGAAAGGTACAAACGCAGTATGATGAAACAGCTGAGCTGAGGTTACCTTACGACCAAAAGATGGGGATGGAAGTGGGTCCCACCATGGCTTGACCCTTTTGAGTGGAATATATTAGACCCACCCTCAAGATCTTAACCACCCACAGTTTACAATTTCGTGGTCCAAACACACCCACACTCACCCCATAATCGATACATACATAACATATACATACCCAATACACATTAAGGACTCAGGTGACTCACATACGTGGCTTACAGGTCACACTGGGTGCCCCTGTGGGACCCTTGTCCCATACCTCTTGCGTGTCGACCCCTTAGAACACTGTCATTCTTCGTATTACAACACCTCATCAAGAAATGAGGGGTTGAATAATGAAATTATTGTTTATAAAAGTATGTTGAAAAGTTACTCCTGAAAGTTATCTTAACAGTAATTTGGGATGAGATGATAAAGCAGTTGATTCATGTGAAGGTGAAGATCACGCACAACCAACCCAACAAACGCATTAAAATTAGAGACTGACGTGAATGTAATGTAGCTACTAGCTTAGCCTCTATCCCCTCAACAAAGGTAAGGAAAGATTTTGCCAAATCTGGCCTGTGTAAGTAATTAATGCGGAAATAAATATTTGTGGGTGGTGAAATTGAAGGAAATGAAAGGTACTGCAAAAGAATCTAAAATGAAATATTTATGAAAAATAAGTGTAAATATTTACTTGGATCGCAGTAGAGGGTAGACTAGGATGGGGCCACCAACACCGTGCTTGAGGATTTTCTTGAAGACTTCATGGTCGAATTCAGCGATGTGGGACTTGGAGATGAACAGGTTGAGCCATGGGTGGGGTGCGTCCCAGATGCCTTTGGCTTTTGCGTCCTCCTCCACACGGTTCACACGTAGGAGGAATTCCATGTAGGTCACGTCCAGGGAGAACTTTAGACCCTCGACGAATCGTAGTCGTCCAAGTAATCTATCCACCTCCTAAAAGAAAAAGAGAGGGGGGTTAAGGGGTATTAACGTCATTGGCGTGAATTCATATATTTTTCTACAGATTCCAGAAAATGATGGCTTTTTAGCCATTTTCGGAAGTGTGGGGACCGTAACGTCAGCGAGATCTCAATGATCAGAGCAACGGAGCACCCAGTGATGTTACATGACCATTTTAGCCTTACCCACAAAGGAACTCCACATTGCCATTTTGTGCTAATTGCTAAGGTATCAACCCACGCAAGGTACGGTCCCCTTTGGTAATTTAAAACGCAAAACATAGGCCATTTTGGGCGAGGCTTTGTGTCAGAAAATCCAATGGAAGATACATGATGACCGAATAGTCAGTTTTCACCAAAACCATTGCCATTTTCATGGAACAATACAAAATCAAATTATCACCACCAAATATTCAAAACCTTCACAAAATCAATAAACAAAAATAACCCAAGTAAAATGTGACGTTATCTATGAACCTCGTGCCAGACACGAATTAAATAACCCATCTTCCCTCCACTTAACTTCGTACATGTGTAGGTGAAAATCTGCTTATTTTGACTTTTTACCAGGGACCCACTTAAGGTAAGTTAATTTTAAATTATTATTATTATTATTATTATTATTTCTTTACCTAAGGTTACTTACACAACTATGCTCAAGTCTTTTTACAAAACTTAGCCATCATCGGTGCCCCGGCGTGTAGTGTGCCCGACCCGTACAATCCCCGATAAAAGACAAAAATCCCAAACGCCAGCTAGAGAGAGTGTGTACACACATCACATCCTGCTCAATAATGAAACCCCAAAATACCAAAAATATAAAAAAATTAAATATTAATTACCATATTAATAGCGGAAGAGTGGTCTTCGTTACGGTAATGAAGAGCGAGTTCTAAACAATATAGAACCGGGCCCGCAGTCGAGGGGAGGCGAGCCGGGTCGAAGCGTTGGTTTGGGCCCGTGGGTACGGTGGGCCACCCGTTGCAAGGGTCGTCACTGTTCACCAAAACGAATCCTTCCACGTAGTCAAAACCGTAACCCTCTCTCAGAGTCACCAGCCACTCTGCGTCTCTAGTGAAATCCTCAAACTCTGAGTACACCACTCTTATCCATCTCACCTAATCGTAATAAAAAAATAATAATGATGATTAAAAATTAAAATATATGTCAGCAATATCAAATATTAATTATTGATATTTTAGTTGGGCGAGTATTTATTAGCGTACCATGTCGGGGGCTGGTTGAACTGCGACCCGGGCTCGGGTTATGATACCGAACTGACCCAGCCCGCCGAGAGTAGCGAAAAAAAGTTCTGAATTTTGAGTTTCGGAGCAGACTAAGGTTTCGCCTTTTCCGGTGACGACTTCCAATTCCGTTACGTTGGAGGTCTGCGGGCCGTAACGGAAGGCCTGGCCGCTGACGCCGGCGTTGGAGAGCGTGCCGCCGACGGTTAAGCCAAGGTAATCGGTCCACGAGCGCGGTGCTAGACGGAACTCCGAAAGGCAGCGTTTGAGGACTTCTTCCCATAATGCCCCTCCCGAAACGTCGACGTGTAGGGCGCCGTCGAGGGAGAGGAGCGTGAGGCGGTCCTCCATGGCGCGCATGTCGAGGACGAGCCCGTTCTCCGCCATGGCCTGACCGTTGATGGAGTGCCCGTTGCCGCGCGCCGCCACCGTGAGGTTGGCCGTGCGCGCTGCGGCCTTCACCGCCCTGGCGACGTCGGCGGAAACGGCGGGGCGTATCACCGCCAACGGCTTCGCGGATTTCATCCCGCCGAAGTCCTTGGCGGCGGCGGCGGCGGCGGCGGCGGCGTCGAAGTGAAAGGAACCTTCGACGCCCAAAACGTCGTCGTTTGGCATGGATTCCGTGTCATTTCCGTGCACGAAGTGCTCCAAGTAAGCTATCATGGTGAGAGATTTATTTTGAGTTTGAGGCTTTGAAGAGTTTGTGTGTTGTGTTGTGTGTGTGTGAGGTTTGTGTGTGTGCTTCGGAGCAGTTGGGCTTTATATAGCGGCTGCTTTGGATTTACTTGGAATTTTCTTGTCCTAAAGAAAGCCATTTCCGTTATTTTTTTTTGCGAATCTAGAAAATTAAGGAAATTAGAAGGCTTTTTAATTTTTGCCATTTATTGATTTCCTTTTGGCGTTTATTGAAAATTAATTATTAAAAAAGTGATTATGGAGACGTGACGACAGAATTATTTTTAAAGACATTCTTAGTCTAAAGTTCTCATTATTTATTTATTTATTTATTTATTTATTTTTCCTCGTAGAATATTTTCATATCTGGTGTATAAGAGACTGAGTTTTTAATTCTACGCGCCTACATGGAACTTCTATTAGTATATTTTATTTTTGTATACATCGCAAATCAAACCTAACGTCACGTGTATAAAAGGGACAAAGATGTTTAACACTTTAAAGAATGCATACATTCTATAAAAGAGTGAAGAGAGAGATAAAAAAAAAAAAAAAAAAAAAAAAAAAAAAAAAGACAGAGAAAGAAAGTGATAATCTTAACACATAGGGATGAAGGAGAAACACACCCATATCATATAAGAAAACATAAATAATACATAATTTTACTATGAATTAAAAATATTTTTTAAAATCTGTATATCTAAATCTTAATTAGTACTGTAATAAAGCAGAAAAAACTAAATAATTCTAACCATATTGGGACCAACATATATGAATAAGGTGTGCATTGGTAATTACTATTTTTGAAATATTTACTAGTTTATCTCCGATTAAATTATGGTATCATCTCTCTCTTAATTGAGCTAATTTATCAAATTAATGTAATTTTTTTTCCAAAATTTCTAAAATGATATATATATTAATAATATTTTTTTTCAAAATTTCTAAAATGATATGTATATTAATAATATCATTGTAACTAAATTGTGTCATTAATTAAAGATATAAATCAAGTATCATTAATTTAAGGTTAGGTGAAATTATGGAAAGAAAATATCATTTTAGTTATTTTGAATAAATTGTGTCATTAATTTAAGATGTAAATCAGAAATTGTACCATTAATTTAAGGTTAGGTGAAATTGTGGAAAGAGAATATCATTTTAGTTGACAAAATGAAATTGTGCAATAAGATACTATTTCAACCAATTATAGTTCATTAAAATTATTAGACTATTGTACAATTTTAGGATGATTAATTATCTCCATCTCTTCTGTTTTTTTTCCCGTTTTGGTTTTGTTTGTTTTGATGAACATTAAAATTAATTATCATTAAGTAATTAAAATAAATGTAAAGTTAATTTTAGATGAAAGAATAAGTTATCTGTTGTGAAGAAAATTTATGTAAGGTAATTAAATAAAAAGATGATTTTTATATAATAAAAATTTAAATTATTTAAATTAAATTTTTTTTTAAAAGGATAATAAAATTAAATTAAAATTTAGTAAAACTACTTATTTTTTTTATAAAAGTAGTAACTGTAGTTCATTCAAATGATTATTTTTATAGAAAAAAAGAGTAGAAGTAATTTTACTAAGTATATTTTATTACTAAATTTTGATTTAATTTTATTATTAT
>Ga0209700_106987_pt1 | contig 16621 bp, 8 predicted proteins | sample SiratroredBW_FD_187528 | JGI IMG/M metagenome (GOLD analysis project Ga0209700, IMG submission 187528) | Root nodule microbial communities of legume samples collected from California, USA - Siratro red BW (SPAdes) (version 2) | ecosystem: Host-associated > Plants > Roots > Nodule | place: USA...
GAAAGTCCAAAAAGTCTAGAAACCAGACCTCGTGTCCTGTTTTAAGAAGTTGATAACCCGTTAACGGAATCCGGGGGTAAGAGTTTGCCAGAACAGGACAAGGTGTTAAGTTTATGTCTTTTGTCGCGAGGTTAAGATAGGGAGCCAGATCTGTACAGTAAGCTCCCAACTACGATCGATTCTTAAGTGTCTGGTAAACTGAGGCCACCTCAGCCAAAAAGCCTGCTGGAAAGAACTCTACTATGTCATCTTCCTTAATATTTTCCTCAATTACACTAACCTCTCCTCTTGTTTTTAAAAATTACACGAATTTTCCTCATCTTTGATTTCTGATCTGTTAGGAGGGGTACATGTCTATACAAAACTTTAGTAGGAGGGTATTCATCTGATAAGAATTTGAAACAGGTCATTTAATTTCTAACAGAAAGCTAGTGATAAATTTCCAGTGCCCCAAAGCTCAAAGATTAAAAAGAACCCTTAGCACAAAATATTTGTGCTAGAAGTACTGAATACAACTGTGTCATAAAGAATCACAATAGTGTTGGGAGATTGGGCTCAAAAGATAGCCTCAATTCCATTAGTTCAGTGGCATTTTTTGGTGGAAAATGCATAAATAACTGTCATAACCTGAACTCTAAGACAGTGCATTAGTTGTTGATAGTTGTCAACCGTATCTTAATTGTCACGCTTCTATCTCGATTGTCCATTCACCACCAGTTTTTTTATTTGATGAAAAAATGCTTTTGCTCAGTCTGTGCAAGACCATGGAAATTAATCTTCCAAGTTTATTTCCCTTCTTTTTATCCTTAGTTTGAAAGCAAGTTGCATCCCATCTCGTTTCTTAGAGAACTCATGTCAGTTGGGATAGCCTTCACAATTTTATTTATTTTTGCCTTAATTACCTTTATATGCCACATGAAAAATAGTAATAGGAGCATCGATCCTAGCAATAAACTAGTTGATAGAACACCCTTATCATGTAATCAAAAAATAGGGATGGATACTTTCAAAGCAGGACAGGGTTCCTCAACAGAGAGCGTAGAAACATCCTTGCCTGCCTATCTATCTTGCCTAATTCCTTGCAACAATCTACATTCATTACCATCAAAATGTACTATTATTAGGAGTTCCAATCTGGGCAACAAAATATTCCCTTTTTTCTCAACATAAAGGATTTGATAGATTCTCCACTGAAGGAGAATGGTGTTGTTTCAAACTTCTAATTTAGACATCCTTGCCTAGCCAGCTAGCATAGTTCCTTGCAACAATCTGTCTTCTTTACCATCAAACAAAACAATACACCATAGCATCACTGTTCTTTATATTTCAAAAGCATCTGTCTTTTTATTTAGTTAAGAAATGGAACTTGACTAACAAGCGGCCCATCTAAATCTTTCCATTTCATGAAAATTCAGTATATTCATTAATCATACTTAAATATTAAATCAACAAAATCTTGATACCTGGGTCTGAACCATTCCAATACGCTGGGCCCTGAACACAGCTACTGTGTTAGCAATATCTACAGCAGACATATCACCAGCAAGTATTCTCTGAATTGTGTTGTGAATTGTGCAGTATGTTCCAGTTCTACCAATACCTGCACTGAGTGTGAGAGTTTGTCTCAGACATAGTGCACGTGATTTATTGTCATCATCACTGCTATAAAGTGAATAAACACAGAAAAAGAAGGAATGAGATGAACCTGCAGTGAACCACTATTGGACCAAGGTTTGGTGGTAAATGGTATAATCTTTTCAAAATTTCACGCACAGCTAATGTATCTTTGGGAACTCCGTGGTCAGGCCATTCGGGATACTGAATATGCAAAACAGATAATGGAGCATCTTCTACCTGCAACAATAGATAAAGATAAGCATGAAACAGGACGCTATACACCTTGAAGATGGAGACAAATTTTGAGTGCCTTCCAAAATCAAAACAAAATATTGTGATATTTTTTTCTTTTGATATAAAAGGAAAATTTATAAGGGGGGAAATATGATATCTTGAAATAAGGTAAACCCCAGATATATATAGCTTGGGATGAATAATATTTCAGGCTAGTACGCGTAGATGCATCAACCAAAACCAAGTTAACAACTAAAAAAGTAGTTTTCCATCAATCAATGCCAGTAGGCTTTTGATCAATGGTTTCTTTCAAGCTTCCTGTGTCTATCTAACTCAACACCAATTTGTCATCTCAAGACCACAAAATAAAATATTAATAAAACAAAATAGATGAAAGGTTATCGTGAAGGAATTTTTATATTAGTGCAAAAGAAATTTAATTTGAAAAAAACGGAAGAATATACAACCAAGGACAGGATAAAAAAAATCTCCAAATTAGAAGAAACTAACAAATCGAAAGAAGGTTTATTTGTTATACTTATGTTATTTGTCCTTCCTAAATGTTTAATTCAAATCACCTATATATGGGATATATAAGCGGAATAACCATTAAATCAACCACAAAACTTTGCAAAGCTATGTTTCATTATAATTAGAAGTAATCACTTTAAAGTGTGTCGTTTCTTTCATGTTGATGAAAGTACCCTTCGTTATTTATCTTAAAATATTTGAAGTGTACGCAAAAGAATACCCTAAACTTCCAAAAACAAGACCAAAGAGTCAACTGCTATATTTTAAGCATAATCTACCCCTATCCCCGGAAAAGCACGTGCACAATCCATCATATCATTAAACTTGCATAGTTAAATTTGGAGTGGCCTCTCAGGTTCAGGTGTTAACAGAAACTCTGTTGAATGGTTGAGAGATACATTATCATTAAGGATGTATTTTCAAGCATTAAGGTGAAGGGTATCTAACAAAAGTTCTGATATCCTAGGGTTTAGAGTAGGCTCGGATGTATTATAGTAATACAATTACAAAAAAAGGCCAAGAATTAGATGAAATAATAAAGTTTTCAAGAAGAAGGGGACCTATTCCCGAACCTCCCATCCACAAACTATTACCCGCGCCAGTCTGTAAAGAAAGATATATAGCCTAAACATCACAACCATTACAAGCGGAAAATCATCTGACCTCTCTATGGTTCACCTCTAAAAGGCGCAGCACCAAAGAAGTTTCGGTAGTGTTCACCCATTTACAAATAACAGAAATATTACCAACTTCTCTAGGTCCGTCCTCCGCTTGAAAATAATCTCCACACTTTACCATCTATAGAGAAAGAAAAAAAAAAATGTAATTAAAAAAATACAACGAGGAAGAAAAAATTCAGTATGTTAGTGAATAGACTAGGAAGGGCCAAGTGACAAGTACCTTATAATTATCCACCAACCTTGTAAGCATGATAATTGCAGGGCAGTGATATTGGATAATCATTTCCCAGAAATCTTCATAAGTATGTGGGAGTGGACCTTGTGTGGCTACAAACTGTGACACGTTTCCAGGGGAGGAGGTCTACATAATACATTGAAGAGGCACATGCAAGCCAATTTAACTATCTATCTAATCCCTCTAAATCTCCTTGCACAACAGCTATTTAATTAAAATCATATTGAATAAACAAACAGAAGAAGTAAATTTATACCGAGATCAAGCTTGCGTTGATATACCCCTGTGCTGCAGGTCTATAATCTGTACTCGATTTGAGAACAACCCTGTTACTGTCGACTGAAATAAGAAGTAACAAAATTCAAGGTCTTCTCCCGAAACTAACACAATAATTGAATAAACCCTCGGTAATAAATTTACATGGCAAAACGTCCGTGTATCGGTTTTTGCTCAAATTGACGGCGTCAAGAGCGACGGTGCATCTTCTCCTCATCTCACTCGGCGTTATTCTGTTTGCCTGAAACCGCAACACAACACGGTGAGATGAGGCGTTTGATATGAGAATAATGAATTAGGTTAGGGTGCGAACCTGCAGGTGTGCGAACTCCCGAGTGATGGTGTGAGGAGCGCGGAGTTTGTCCTTCAAAAGGTTGAGGGCTTGGGCGCAGTGGCTGACCTGATCCGCAGTGAGGGTGATTGGGGAGGGGTTATCGGGCGAGAAATTGAAATTCACGGGAGGTGACGCGGAGGAGGAAGTAGTGGTGGGGTTGCCGTCCATGGTGGATCTCCGGCGGGGACGAGAGCGAGTGACGACAAGGTTCCCCAGCTCCGGCGACGGTGTATTCTCAATTCACTGTTGGTCTGCACTGGAGTGGAGTTGACCTGACGCAATAACTGAGTGCGCTCTTTGCGATTCGTTTTTCCGTTTTTATTAAGCTGAGAAGTGAATGGCGTTATTCAATTTATATGGCCTCTCTAATTTGGTTTCTGAAAATGACTAAACAAAATCTTGAAACTTTAATCTGTCTTTCATGTTAGTTTGTAGGTAATCTTTCATTTATCATTTTTCTACAAAATAGACATTATCGGACTAACTGTTATATTCTTATTTTTCACACATTAACGTGAAAATACTAAATTTCTCTCAAATTTGCTATTATTTTCTTTTATTTTAAATTTCTTATAACTATAATTTTTCTTGTGAATAGTAGTGAAATCATACGAATTCCAAGTACAAATCCTGGAAGAAGAAAAAACTCGAATCTGCAAGTGTAAGAAAAAAATATACTTGGTAGCACATTACCCATCCATCAGATACAGATCAATGACATATTCTCTGTGCTCTAAGTTGGTTTTTTTGGCTAACCAATCTTTTCGCATTTTGACACCCACCATGGGTCCCATGAAACATTTGCCAACATCTTTGTTTTTAGGTCTTTGAATGAACTTAAACCTAAGAAAGTTCACCAGCTCCACTAGCACCACACATAACGTGAAACACTTCCTTTGAAGGTGGCCCTTGACGATACAAGTGCTCCTTTGATAGCGGTTTATCCGTTTGGTCGTAAGCATACAAGAACATGCTGATAGCTTTTAGCTTCTGTGAGTTGTTTAGGCGCTTTTTGTTTTCTGTTTTGATTCACGTTTTGCATGCAATTTATTCTTTCTTTTTCCTCTCTCTTGAGCTTTGTTGTTCCTCTCATATAGTTTTTACTCCCTCTATCTTTTCTTTATTCACGTAGAATATATAACGGAAAAAAATCATGCATGTGTTCTTTCTAGAACAATATATTTCATACCATTCTATTACATGCTCAAAATGGAGATTACAGTGTGAGAAAAGAGTTTCCAAACAGCAGCAACAAATCCAAATAACTGACATTTTCAAGGTGTCTATGATAAATTATTATTATGAGTTAAATGAACTCAGAATCCCTTTTTGTGTGTAGATAAAGTTTTCAGAAGTCCTCAGAGATTGCAGGAGTGAGTTATGCGAGTTGAAAGAAAAACACAAAGAAAGTAACGCAAGAGACGTCTGAGTAGCAGCCAGTTTCACCACTCCATTTTTGTATCCCACTATCGTTGGGAAAACATGCACAATTAGTCACAAAAACAGGGAGGTGCTTTAACCCTTATTTCTTTTTTTGAAGGTTCAAATCTTGAGGAACGGCAATGATGGATCCAAAAAAATTCTGAGACGTGGCCCATGGGACAAGAAAAACGGAAAGACTGCTACTTCCTGCACCTTTAAGTGTTTCTTTACCCACCTCCAGTGTTTCTTTACCCACCTCCAAAATTTTTAAGTTCTTAAAATTATCTCTAAATTTGCAGTGGATAGCCGAAATTATTCCTCTAAATCTTAAAATGTTTCCATTCTCCTTTACTGTTTCCAATCTACTGTCGTTACCTCCAACACAGCTTCAATCATTCGTCTTAATATTTGTCAAGAATTTGAGATATGCATTATTTATTGAACGTTTTTGTAGATGATTTGGATAGCTTCTGTGGGTTTTGCGATTTGAGAGTGTTACAAACGTTTGATTTTTATTTTTATACAGTTTCGAAATGGGGTATACTAGAAGTATTTCCTGATTCGGAAAACTGATTGTGATTTTCGTTTTTATATATAGTTCCGGAATAGAGTATTCCGGAACTGCTCTACTACCACCAATGCATACACTGCTGCTAAAAATCCCTCCGGCGTTACACCTCACGCACGTTCCCTAATTTCTGTGGTATCAATGTTCAGTGCACCACCTCCGTCTTCCTATACTGTTATATTGATTTAATGTCCTAAGAACAATATTATCATTACAAAGGAGTCAATTTAAGAATATTTCAAAAATTTGGAGGTGGTTTGAGAATACTTGGAGGTGCAGGAAAAAAACAGTCAAACGGAAAAAGCACTGCAAAACCATTATCTATTATTAATGAACATATATATTTTACGTTAATTCAAATGCAAATATATTTATTTTAACAAGCTTAAATGTTTCACACTGAAAGTTATTTACATAAAGTAAAGATATTTTATAACACTACATTTTACTTATTTTACTGCAATGAAGAAAAAATATTATATTTATTTATTTATTTTTATAGAATATTAGTGAAGTTATTTCAAATAAATAATATGTATATAGAATAACCTTTATATAGAGAGGTGGGGAGGGGTAGACTTATATATATATACATGTTTTGTGGATTTTTAACTTTTATTTTGCAGTCATATAAAAGATAATTCATCAAATAAACTTTTTGAGCAAGAATAAATACCGTATGAGTTCCTATTGTCGGTTATTGACTGATGGCCTATGTACGTTGATGTGTCATACTTCGTTATCAAGTTAAGTTCATCATCGGCGATTTGCTTATTGATTTTGATCTTCAAAAGATCTACAACTGATTAAATTTTCATAAGGGTATAAACACTTGAACTTCTTCCAACACGTCTTGAATGTCAGTTGTATACATATGCAGGAATTATACAGATAAAATATAGATAAAAAAGACTTAAAGCATAAATTAAATATATAAATAGCTATAAACCATGCCTTCATAAGATACACATTGAATGTTTGTAATTTAGGGTCTTTCCATATCTTTAACTAGAACTGGAGTATAAAAGTAAATGTTATTTAATAAATTTATTTAAAATTTTTCAGTAAATACTTGGATAAAAAAAATAATTACCTTGATCCCTTGGGTGGATCCAATAATAATAATCGATTTTTAATATGTTTATGTTTGATTGTCTTTACATTGCTTTCATTTTTTAATTAATGTATTCCTTGATTACAGTTATCTTGATTTATTATTGATATGAATTATTATGGAGTTTTCTTTAATATCCTAAAAAATAATTTTATAATAGAAACAAATTAAAATCTAGAATTTAGTTTTAGATATAGATGAGAAGTACATAAATATATTTTTTTTAGAGAAAAAATTTTATATAAATAGGAAAATCAGTATTGTTTTATTTTTATAAAAGTCATCAATTTTTTATTATCATTTTCCTTTAAAGTTTGTCTTTTTTCTAGACTTTTGATCTTCTTGTCATCATGTTGGCAATCAGAGAGGATCATCATAGTCATGACTAGGATTAGAGTAATATTGTCCAATCAGAACTTTAGATTGAATAAGTTTATTACCTGTCATTTTTATTCTTTGAGTCAGTTTTCAAGTCTTTATAGTCACCTAAGTATAGATTGTGATTGCATATAGTGCTCTATCATCAGGATTAGTATTTGTTGATCAAGATTTTGTGGTGTAGATCTGGCTATTTTTAAGATCCCTAAGTTTTTAAAGCTCTTTGTATATTTAGGGAAAGTTAGTTCCATGTTTTATTAATTGTTATTTTTATCTTCAAATAAAACCCTAGGTTATAAGACTTGGATTAGGGGTGACATGGTTACTAAGTTCCAAATTTCTTCAACAAGATTGTAATTAAATTGATGGGAAATTAATAGCTTTGATGATTGTTTTTGTAAAGATAATAGTTGGATGAATTGAGGCTTTATATGTTAGTATGATATTGTTAAAGTGGTATTATGTGAATGAAATAAAGGTTTATATAGAGTTATGTTTGATGAATGATATAAACTATGATAGATGAGTTTGAAAGTGAATATTGAATGTTATGCATGATGTGTGAGATATATCTTTGAATGATGAGTGATATGAAATGGTGATCGAGACATAATATATTTAGGAAAAGAGATAATGATGTTAAGATAAATACATGACCATTTTATCAATTGTTTAGGATGTGCATTGTTTGTGGATTCGCTCAATAAGGAGGTATCTCTACTGGTCATTAGAATCATATAGATAAAGTTTGTCAAATAGTGAGAGTCAAATGAGGTTCATATGATTGCGTTACAGTGTGGAAAAGAACCAATTAGATCAGATTATATGAATTAAAAAGTTCATATGACTGCGCTATGGTGTGGAAAAGAATTGATTGGACAGGATGATATTGATTGACATATTCATATAACTATGCTATAGTATGAAAAAGAACTGGTTGAACTAGATCATATAGATTAACCTTGTCTTAAGAGTGTGATGTGATTCATTTTGGATCGAGAGCTATGTGGAATTCATAGTTAAGAGTCATATGACAAGTGCGGACTTCTAAATCTTATTCAAATCTTATTCAATACATGTGAGTCTTCTGAAAGTAAAGTCAAATATCTTTGTATATGAGTTCGTGTATATATGATGAGTTGTGATGCATTAGATGAATTGTGAAAGCCAGCCTAATATATTGTAATTTGACTAGGATAAAAGTTTACTTTATGATTATATATTTTAAACTTTCTAACTTATCATTCTTTTTGTATTGTTAAATATATTATGATTGTGTGTTATAAGTGAAGAGATAATTTGATAGGTGGTATGACTGCTTAATGAATATATTTTTATTAAATCAAAAACATGGGATGTTACATTTTATTTATTTGATTTCAATATTTCAATTTTATTTTAGTTTTATAATGCATATTTTATCGCTTTTCGATCTAAATTTTGTAAGTTTTATTTATTTATCTTTTAAATCAGTGAGATACTGATTTTTTCTATCATGTAAGATCATGTGTTCTTTGGAGTTCTTATATAAGAATGATTCTTGTGACATGTAAGTAATATGAATATTGCTCCGATAGTAAGATTGCACCAATTTTTTTCTAACTATCATCCCATCATTTGCTTCCATCTCTCCCTTTCTCGGTAAGCGTAAAGGGGAACCAAGACAAGTACAAATTGAGCTAAATAATGATGTTCAGCCCAGTAGGGAGGAAAAGAAATCCGACACACAATTTTACACTTATTCAGGCTTCAATAAAGTATAACCTACCTTACTCATTTAATATTGACTCGATTATGTATTTAATTTAATCTAAAATCATCAATTACTTGACTCAATTTTCAACTAATATTTTAATAGACACAAAATTATAAATCCTCAAAAAACAACATTTTTAATATTTAAGGTTACTGGTATTTTTACATTATATTTTCAAAACTAATTAATATAATTTTCTTTCAGTGTAGTTAAAATATAATTGCATCAATACCATTCATAATATTAAATAGAGTGGTAAAAAAAGTACTTATTTATTTTTTGGGGATGTAAGAAAATAAAAAGATAATATTTCATCTATCATCTCCTTTTAATTCTTTATCAATTTTTAAAAAATACTTATTGAATATAGCAAATAAATTGATATGATGCAACACAAGGTCGAGGTGTTGGAGAAGAGGAAAGACAAAGTCTGAGGTTGTTTGTTGCACAAAAACGAGGAAGAAGATGAAGTTGTTTTACTAATAACTCATGCTATGTAAGTTAATCTAAGTGTGACATAGTACCATACTTTCTACATTCAGAGTTTAGAAGATAAATATATTTAGGACCTTAGACCCCGATCAGATTGGGTTTTTGAATATTTTTACAAATTATTTTTCCTATTTTTATTATCATTATATTTATTATTTTTAAGATTATTTTAAGTGATATTATTAATGTTATCAGTATTATTAATCTAAAAGTAAATTGAACCATGTAATATAAAATTTACATTGTCATTAGATCAGATTAATTCTATTATCATTATTATTATTATTATTATTATTATATTATTATTATTATTATTATTGGAAAATAATAATAATATTAATATTAAAATAATAATAATAATATTAATAATAATACTAAGATTGTAATAATAATATTACCAATAATAATAGTAATAATAATTATTTTAGCCGTTGAGATTTTTCATCGTTATTAGTTTAAATTTAAGTTATTTTTTTTCTTTTACTAATTTTATATTTATATTTTTTCTTCCAACGTCTTTAAGGTAAGACTTTGTCCATTATCATTTGTCCAATCTCTAAACATTAACATATTAGTTTACATGTATGATTCAGTCATTTAGTTAAATATCTTAAATTTATTATGTAATATTAAATTAATGATACATAATTATAAGATTTGATTAAATATTTAAATTTACATTGGAATATTGAATTAATTACATCTGTTGTAGAAGAAGGAAGGGATCAGTCATTTTTTATTTAATTTTCATCTATTTTAAACAAGTATTTGATAGATTATATAACTCAAAAAATAGAACCACTTCGTTTTTTCTGTACACACCTCCTTCTAGGCCCAATTCACACTTTTTCTAGGCTCAAAAGGGGACAATAATAATAATACTAATAATAATAATAATAATAATAATTTTACAGTAAGAATAAGAATAATAATAATAATAATAATAATAATAATTTTATAATAAGAATAATAATAATAATTTTATAATAAGAATAATAATAATAATTATTATTATTATTATTATTGTAATAGAAAAACTTCTTTTTGCTATGATTTCTTTTTAGTTTGTCTTGAAAAAAAATTTCTTTCATAACAGAATTGAGGAATCACAATTGTTCAATGTTCATCAAAATAAAATATTTGCTTTGTTCATAGAAAATAATTGGAAGGAAAAAAATAAAGTAGAAATAAATTGATAAAAGATAAATAAGTCAAAAATAATATTAAATTTGAAATTAGTTAATTAGATACAAATTAACGAGAAATAAAATAGAGGGATAACTTAAAAATTATATGATTTGATTGATTTAAGAACAAATATATTGCAATTAACAAAATTAAAAATTTTGATTTTTATCTGCGTTCAAAATAATTTTAATATAATATAATATGAATAGCTTGTTTTATGACATTATCTTAAGTTGAATAAATTTAATTAACTATTTAAATTTAAAATAATTAAATCGAACATACAAAATTAATCAATTATGAATTATGTATAATCCATTATATCTAAAAAATTATATTAATTAAATTATTAACATTGATATATTCTTTATGAAAAAGTAGTAATATATCTAATTGTAACAAATGTATTAAATTAGTTAAAATGAACGCCCTTTAATGCTGTTTAATCAATTTATCAAACCGTAGAGTTATAACATATTAAAATTATATTATAAAAAGTAATAATTACTACTTTTTTTTATTCTTATTCAATTCAAAATTAATATCATATAAATTTACTCAGCTCCAACGTTTTATAACATTTTTTATTCAACTTTACAAGAATATATCATGGAGGAAAGAAATATGATTTTAAATTGTAAACTATTCATAAATAATTTATTTTTTTAGTTTGAGTATAAAACCTTTTTCTTGAGTGAAATTTTTGCTCGAATGAAAATATATTCGAGACCAAGTTCAATTTTTATAGAATTCTCGATTGAGCAAAAGTAAATTGGATATTTAGTTTAATTTGAGTGTCATTCTTACTTGAGGAATAATCTCTTCACTTAAATTAAAATATCATAAGGAAGTTTTACAAAATCAACTTTTATCTATATCAAAGTATTTGTTGGAGATTCCACATCAACTAGAGATAAAATATCTCAATCATTTATAAATTGATGCAAACCTCACCTTACAATCCAGTTTTTTAAGGTTGAATTAGGCTTAAATTTCATTTTCAATACAGTATTAGAGTTTATTCTAACAAGGTTGTTGAACCTACCAGACCATCCATTATTGGGTCATTACTGGACAATCCTTACATATAAGTCTCAGGCTCAACATTCCAAGATTTGAAGTATTTTTTAAAATGTTTTCAAATACATCAAACTTACACACAAAAAAGAGAAAAACATAACCAGACTAATAACTTATATTTATGTGGATGCTTCTGAATCTAAATTTGTAGGCTTGTGTAGATAGTATAATCATTATAGTTAATAACAAAACAAGAAAATCAAGGATAAGTTAGTAACATAATATTTCAACTTATAAAAGTAAAATTAAATGAAGAAAAATAGATTTACAATTTATGTTCTGTTATAAATTTAAAATTTTAAATATCAATCCTCAAATAGAATATACATAGGTTTATCATTTAAAATCTCTAGTACTATAGTTTCATTTCAACTAAAATAATTACATAAGAGCTCGTCATTTAATCATAACGTTCAATTCAATCATTTTGAAACATTCATGGTATCTTGATTTCCTTTAAATTTCCATAACTTTAATTTCATTTTAATCAAAACAATTGCATATAAACATATAATTTAATTATAATATATATCATATCAATTCAATAATACTAAAAAGATAATACTAAAACATAGAGATTTTGAAAACATCTTAATTTTCTATATATAAACTAGTCATGTACACATTATTTCAATTCCATAACAACCTTATCTAAATGTAATAAACGTGTTATTAGGTGTATGATCCAAAATCATATTCGGAGTGGAGACATTTTATCAAGCAGTGTTGTCATTTATTGATTCAAATTTCCACACAAAAGACAATCACTATAAGAAAACAACAAAATAACATAGGCCAAAAACCCACGCAAAGTACCAAAAACCACACGCAAATACGTAAACTATCGTGCGTGGGCTATGTCCACGCTACCGAATGCAGAATTAAATATAATAAATTATGATATAAGCTTACGGAGGCGAGGCCCATGCTTATAATAAAAAAAACATATTTTTAAAAATTAAAAAAATATTTTATTTATATTTTTATTATCCACTATTAATCAAGTTTTGGACAAAGTGCAATATGAGAGAGTCAAATCTACAACCTCTCAACACTTTGACAGAACCCTTATCCATCATACCAGAAGAAGTTTTTTGTCATGTTACGTTTATTATTATACTTATTAAATAAATATATTTGGTGCGTGGGTCTGGACCCCGCTTGGTTTTATTTTTTTTAAATTTTCTTTTACGTTTTGCGTGGGTCTAGCATACGCTACTTGTAATTAATTAATTACAAACAATATTTTGGTACATGGGTCTGGCCCACACTTGGTTTTATTTTTATTTTTTGAATGTTTTTTTTGCATTTTGCGTGGGTCTAGCCTACGCTACTTGTTGCTTGCAATTAATTAATGTGTGAGTCTGACCCTCGTTTGGTTTTATTTATTTATTTTTAATTTTCTTTTGCGTTTTGCTTGGGTTTAGCCTACGTTACTTGCAATTAATTAATTACAAATAATATTTTGGTGCGTGGGTCTGACCCTCGCTTAGATTTTTTTTTTATTATTTTCTTTTGCTTTTTGCGTGGGTCTAGCCCACGTTATTTACAATAATTAATTGCAAATAATATTTCGGTGCTTGGGTCTGGCCCCCCCGTTTGGTTTTATTTTTAATTTTTTTATTTATATTGCATAAACTGTGACATTTAGAGTGTTTTATTTTTAATTACTTTAATATTTTATCCACACATCTTTTTGACAACTATTTTGTTATTTTCTTATAGTGAATCAATTCTGACAAATTTATTTATCCTAGGACGTTTATTTGTGTAGAAAATGTTTAAGTAAAAAAATTATTCTTCAATATGAAAACAAATTTAATAAATTTTGCAATATTAATTGATATAGTAAAACCAAATTAATAAAAATAATACAAATATAGTTATCATATCTCTAATCAATTTACTACTACCTTCTTCTCGCGATTTATTTGCATAAACATAACAGTGATCTCTTATTGAACTGATTTTTCACTCAAATATTAACTAATTTGTCAATTCTCCACTGACTATTAATAGTAAACGTATAAAATACACAGAAAAAAAAAGTATTTTTGACACCCTTTCTTTCATTTGACAACTAACTTTTATAATAAAATATTATGTTAAAATAAGACGTATAAATAAAATATTATAATAAAATAATAATTATTTTGAGTATGATTTGAGTTTAAGAGAAAATTGAGTGTCAAACATTTTCGACCACAAAAGTTCAGTGGGACTTATGTTTCAACGCTATCAAATTTTGACCAGGTCGTTGCCGTGCAAACGAATTATAAATCAAATTTTATTATAGATTATAAAGGAAAAGCTCTTATACTAATAATTTTATTATAAATTATAAAATTTATTATATATATATATTAATAATTTTATTAATTTGATTTTCAAGTAAAAATGTTTGTTAATCAAGAAAGATAAAAAAATATAAGTCAACACATTATGACTAAATGAATTCTTTTGTTAAGTCTAGAAAGTTATATAGGTGAGAAGGAAAAGAAAAATAATAATAATAAATAATGTTATGGGAATGATAAAAAATAAGACTAATATATATATATATATATATATATATATATATATAAATACCTATTCAACTTGTCAAATTTTCCACATATAGACTACTACTAATTTTCTACAAAAGACTGTTCCATATTGAATTAGTCAATTAATGACAAAATAGTAGAACTACTTTCCAATTCTCAACTCAAAAGTTAATCCGTGTTGGGTGCCTTGTCTTAATTGATTTGAACAAATTTTCCTTTCACAATGGGATTGAAAAATGATAACCGTTCAATGTTTATCAAGATACGATACAATCACACTTACATTTGCTTTGTTAAGAGAAAATAATGAGAGGGGAAAAAATAAAGTATAAATAAATTGATAAAAGATAAATAGGTGAAAAATAATATTAATTTGGAAATTAGTTAATTAGATCCAAATAAACGAGAAATAAAATAGTGGGATAACTTCAAAAAAATATATGATTTGATTGATTTAAGAACAAATATATTGTATATTAACAAAATTATAAATTTTATTTTTATCTATGTTCAAAATAATTTAAATATAATGAATAGGTTGCAAAAAAATTTGTATTGCTAGTTGTACAACCTACAATATAAAAGGTGTAAAAAAATTAATTGCGGGTTGTATAATCCGCAATGTATTTATTTCTTTATTACATAGGGGTTTATGCAATCCGCGAAGAGAAAAAAAAAATCACATTTACTGTCAATAAAGGCTATTTTCTTCTTTTTCTCAAGGCTAAAATGAGAATATATTAAAATTATGGAGGTGCAGGAAGTTAATATGGAGGTGCAGGAAGTCAATATGGAGGTGCAGGAAGAATCAGTCCACCTACTATTAGGTTGCTATCAGGTCACCCTTAAATATATAGTCCCACACGCACAAGTTATCCAAATAACACCAAATATTTCAATATTTCAGTATAATCTTAATTAAATTGAGAGGAACACTTTTCTCAACTGTCGCCATCAAAATTAATGACAAAAACTTAAAAAGAAAAACATAGAACAAAAGATTCATAGAATAAAAGATTTATAGAACAAAAGATTCTCAGAACAAATAAAAATCCACTTTTATTGAGATTTAGATCAATCAAAAATAAGTTTAAATTCTTCAACTAATAATCAGATTTTTAAAAAAGTTGAATCAGATTTTTAAATAAATAAAGAGACAGTATAAAAACAATATAAAAGAAGAAGAAAAGATGTGAAGATATGAGGAAAGAGGGAGAAAGATATGTTTTGTGTGGGGATTTACGTTATATATTTATACATTTTGTCACCAATAGTTTTGTACACTAAAACAATAATATATAATTATAAAATAAATTATATTTTATATTTTTATGTAAATAACATTTAATATATAAAAGTAGTTATTATTTAAAAAAATTCCATTATGTTAAAAATAGAAAATAAATTATAAGTTATTATCTTATATGTACAAAAGTATTAAATATGTATTTATGTACTTAAAAATAATATATTTTTTTACCCTAAAAACACCAATATAATATCAAAATTTCAAAAGTAAAAAAAAAAAATATTTTCAGTCATTAAAAAATAAGATAATATGTATAAATACTTAAAAAAATAAATTTAAGTTAATTATTTTGTATTAGTTTTAAACTATGTAAAAAATAAAATAAAAGAGTTTTGATATAAAGTATAATAATAAAGAAAAGTTCGTATGTATCAAAGGCTATTTTAATTACTTATTTTATCACTTGTCATCTATAAGTTATTCAACTGTCAATACAACCAAGAAATTTTTAAAGCCAAGATTAATCTTTATAGAATTAGTCAAATAATCATTGAGAAAATGCTGCAACCATCCTTTTCCAAATTTCCACATCACGGATATTAATCACGTAAAAAAAAAATCTTTTAAATTTAAAAAATTGAATATAAATATATTTAGTAAAACATCTTTAATGAAATATTCTCAGAAAAAATTAAACTCGTAAAAAAAAATCTGTCCATAAAAATAACGAGATATATTATTTAGTTATTTATTCATTTACTAATAAATAATAATGAATTATTTTTGTACTTGTATAGGAATTATTCTCGTAGAATCTAAATCCTTCCACTAAATCTAACGCGTTATCTTTTTGTCATTTTCTTTCGCCAACTATTATATATATATATATATATATATATATATATATATATATATATTATA